>Ga0302326_10004757_pt1 | contig 31248 bp, 22 predicted proteins | sample Palsa_T0_3_FD_202264 | JGI IMG/M metagenome (GOLD analysis project Ga0302326, IMG submission 202264) | Peat permafrost microbial communities from Stordalen Mire near Abisko, Sweden - Palsa_T0_3 | ecosystem: Environmental > Terrestrial > Soil > Palsa > Peat permafrost | place: Sweden: Abisko...
CGCGCCGCCGCCGCCGAAATCGGCGCCGACGACGGCTCTTCCTTTGCGAGAAGCTCCGCGGCCGACCCCGTGGGATGATTTGCAGATTGTTCCGATGTCGGGGTTGATGCGGCTCGAGCAGATCAGAGCGCGGCGCTGGCCATGGGTCGTGCTGGGGGTATTTGCGGCGAGCGCTGCCGCGGCCTTCTACGCGTTGCCGCGCTATGGCGCTGATGTGCTTGCGATGATTGAGAAGGCGATGCCTGCGAACCTGTTGCCGGCGCAGACGGCGCAGCAGCCGCAGGCGACGCCGAGCGACATCATGGCCAAAGCGCATCTTCTGGATGCGCGCGGCCGATTTGACCGGCAGCTGGCGGATTTGGAAGCACGCGGCGCCGCCGTATGGGGCGGCCTCGAGTTCAATGATGCAAAGATGCACTCGGCGGAAGCCCTGGGCGCTGAGGAAGCCGGCAATCCCGAGTTTGCTGCCAAGCGCCTCGGCGAGGCACAAGCGCTTCTGGACGCGGTGGAAAAGCGCGCGCCTGCTGCGCAGCTTGAGCCGCAACTCGCTGCCGCAGAGCGCGCGCTCGCCGCCGGGCGGATGCAGGCGGCAAGGCAGGCGTTCGAGGCTGCGCAGCGCATAGAGCCGACCAACCGCAGAGCCGCTGACGGTCTGCAGCGCATTCGCAGTATCGATACAGTGCGGCCGCTGCTCGCAGACGCCGCGAGCGCCGAAGGCACAGGTGATACAGCTCGCGCCCTCGGCGACTATAAGCAGATCCTGGCGCTCGATCCGAAGAATTCCCAGGCGCTTGCAGGCATGGAGCGCGAGCGCGGCGCAGCGGGCGACGACGGCCGTGCGCAGACCGCTGGAGCAGGCGTCGCGGCATCGAGCCCGCGACGCGGGGAGGAGGCGCGCGCGCCGCTCGACATCGCGCGCAACGACCGTTCAGAAGGAGCGCAAGGCACTGCAGGCACGGCGCTCATCGATCCGGCGCAGCGCGCGCACGGCTACGAGTCGATTCGGCAGCGTGCAGTCTCGCTCGAGGCGCAGGAACGCTGGCATGACGCGCTCACTGAATACGAGACGGCGCTCAAATCCGACCCCTCACTTGGCTTTGCACAACAGGGTAAGGTGCGTTCCGCTTCGCGCGCGCTCCTCGCCGAGCGCCTGCAGGAACTGATCGACCGCCCGGAGCAGCTCGCAAGCGCCACGGTGCGCGCGGATGCCCTGGCGCTTATTGAGAATGCGGATGAGCAGAATCCGTCGGGGCCGGTGCTGCGCTCGCAGGTGGCGCGCTTGCAGATTCTCCTGCCCGCATTCGATAAGCCGGTGCATCTGGCACTGATGTCGGACGGCGCTACTCGGGTTGCGATACCGAGCGTCGGGTTCTCCGGTGTTTTCTCACAGCGCGAGATTGAACTAAAGCCTGGCAAGTACACTGTTATCGGCACACGCGACGGTTACCGCGACGTCAGGCGCGATATCACGATCGCACCCGGGCAGGACGTCCAGACGATCAGCGTGAGTTGCGGCGAACCGATCTGAAGCCAGACTGAAGCAACGCCACAGTTTTGGTGGCGTGAGGGCTCTGGTGCGCGATTTTCATCGTGAGCGCCTTCAGAATCAGGTACGCAGCCAAGAAGAAGAGCGCCAGTCCCATCACGGGATTGAACATTCCTGACGCGCAGCGCCGCAATCCGCCGTCGATCGACGATGGCTGCGGCGCAGCCCGCGCAAGCGCGCGCCCGAAACCTTGAGCCACATAAGCTTGCTCGCTAAGCTGCGGGCGCTCATGTCAGATGTCCAGTCAAAAGTGGCGCTGCTTGCAGGTGCAACCGGCCTCGTGGGTGGAGTCCTGCTCGATGTCCTGTTAGAGGCGGGCGATTTCAGCCGTGTCGTCGCAGTTACGCGCCGGCCGCTCGCGCGCGAGCATCCGCGGCTCGCAAACCGGACGGTGCAATTCGACAAGATCGCCTCGCAGTTGAGCGGCTTCACCTGCCATACCGCCTTCTGCTGCCTGGGAACGACCATCCGCGCGGCAGGCTCCGAGCAAGCATTCAGGCGCGTCGACATGGACTATGTGCTCGCTCTTGCACGCATGGCGCAGACAGCGCAGGCGCAGCGCTTCGTCGTCATCTCCTCGGTCGGCGCCAATGCGCGTTCGGGGAACTTCTACCTGCGTACCAAAGGGGAGATGGAAGATGCGCTCGTTGCGGCAAATCTCCCGGCGCTCGATATCCTGCAGCCTGGCGTTCTTCTTGGCTGGCGTCGCGAACTGCGGCCGCTCGAGCTTGCCGTCCGAGTATTGATGCCGCTCATGAATCCGCTTCTCGTCGGGCCGTACGCCGCCTATCGCGGCATTTCGGTACGCACGGTCGCGCTCGCCATGCTGGGCGCCGCGCGTTCCGGCCGGCGCGGCACCAGCCGCTACGGCTATACCGGCATCATTGCGCTCGCGCGCAAGGGCGCCGCGCGCGCGGCGCTGTGATGCGCTTCACGCTTTGGCGCAGCGGCCGTCCGCCATAGTTTGTCGATAGTTGACGCAACGCTCACCGGACACGGAGGGCAATAGCTTAAATTGACAGAACGACAGCTGCGCGGAGGCCCATTGATGGGCGGATTGCCGTTTGACAGCCGTATGGGACGGCGAATCGGTTTGGCGCTCGGCCTGTGCGCTGTATTGCCGGTGCTCGTGTTTGCCGCGCTCGCGGCGCACGACGCCTGGCTGATTTTGACGCTGACACTGATGTTCGCCGTCGCGGGCGCGGTGCTGGCGAGCACGTATCTCGCGCGTCGCTATGGGCCGGCGCTGCGGGCTTTGGCGGAAGGCCTGAGCGCGCTGCGCGGCCGCCAATTTGCTCGCCTCGATGTGCACTCAGCGGATGAGGCGCGCCTCCTCATCGATAACTTCAATCGTGCGGCTGCGAGCCTCGATGAACAGTTTCGCGTTCTCGAGACGCTCGCGCAGATCGATCAGCTGCTGCTGCGTTCCGTCGAACTTGAGCACGTTCTCGACGCCATCATGTCGCGCGTGCAGGAGCTCACTCATTGCCAAAGCGTCGGGATTACGCTGCGCGATGCGGATGCTCCGGGGCGCGGCCGCGTCTTCCTGGCGGCGAGCGGTCTCGCCGATCTGCCCGTCAGTCGCATCGCGCTCGATGACGACATGCTGGAGGCGCTCACCGGCCAGACAAACGGGCTTACCATCGTGCGCTGCGAGGAATCGCGCCACAGCTTCCTGAAGCCGCTCGCCGATACCGGTGCAATGTTTTTCTGGGTATGGCCCGTCATCGTCGCCGAGCGCCTGGAGGCGATTCTTGCCGTCGGCTACCGCGAGGTCCCCGTGGCTGATCCCGTGGTCGCGCACTGCGGCGGCAAGTTTGCCGAGCGTCTGGCGGTGGCACTGTCGAAAAGCGCGCGCGACGAACGGCTGTACCGGCAGGCGCACTACGATCCTCTTACGGCGCTGCCCAATCGTCTGCTGTTTCGCGATCGGCTCGCCCAGGAGCTCGCCAATGCGGCCGCAGGCCTGAGCCGCGGAGCACTCCTCTATATAGATCTGGATCACTTCAAGCGCGTCAATGATTCGGTCGGACACACCGCAGGGGATCAATTGCTGACGATCGTCGCGCAGCGCCTGCGCTCCTGCATCAAGGATGGCGATACGGTGGCGCGTTTGGGCGGGGATGAGTTCACGGTCATCCTCCGCAACGTCGCCGAGCCGGATGCCGCCGCCGCGGTTGCCGCGCGCATCATTGAATCCTTGCAGCTGCCGGTGAACATTGCCGGCCGCGACTGCTACGTATGCGCGAGTATCGGCATCACGCTGTTCCCGGACGATGCGAAGACGATCGAGGATCTGATGCGCAACGCCGATACCGCCATGTACCGCGCCAAGGATCTGGGACGCGGCCGCATGATGTTCTTTGATCTCAATATGACCACCAAGCCCGCCAAGCCGACCGACACGGGTCTGCAGCATGCGCTGCGCGGCCGCGAATTCTCGCTCTTCTATCAGCCGCAGTTCGACGTTGCCGGCGGCGAACTCGTCGGCGTCGAGGCACTGCTGCGCTGGCAGACGCCGCGCGATGGTATGCGTTATCCGGGAGAATTCGTGCCCGCGGCGGAGGAGAGCGGCCTCATTGTCGATATCGGCGGGTGGGTCCTCGATGCAGCGTGCGCACAGCTTGCCAGCTGGCGCGAACGGCAAATTGCCCCGCCGCGGCTGGCGCTTAATGTGTCGGCGCAACAGCTGCAGCACACGGAATTTCCCAAGCTTGTGCGCCGCGCGCTCGAAAAATACGGATTACCGGCGGCGTTGCTTGAGCTTGAGCTCACCGAAAGCGTGCTCGCGAACGCTTCGGTGGGTGCTGCGCTCTCGCGTCTTGCGCAGCTCGGCGTGCACCTGGCGCTCGACGATTTTGGAACAGGATATTCCTCGCTGAGCTATCTGCGTCAATATCCGATAGGCACCGTCAAGATCGACCGCACGTTCCTCGATGAAGTGCCGCAAAATCCCGCGTCGGCGACTCTGGTTGAGACCATCATCGTGATGGCGCACGCGCTCGGCAAGCGCGTCGTCGCCGAAGGGATCGAGACCAATGAACAGCTCATATTCCTGCGCGAGCGTCGCTGCGATGCCGCGCAGGGCTTCTACTTGGCAAGACCGCTTGCTGCTGCGGCAATGACCGAGCTGCTGCAGGCGCGCACGCTCTTCGTGCAAGACAACATGGCGCGCGTTGCGAGCAACTGATGGATTATGTTGCTTGACTTGATTACTTCAGTGATTCGCCTGCCAACTACCGCGTCAAACGCTTGACTCTTTTCGGCGACGCTTCGACACTGCACACCTCGTGAAGGGCAAACCCGTCGAAAGGCGGGGACGCAAAGCCACCGGTCTAATGGACGAGTTCCTACGACGGCGGGGCTGCCTCGGTCGCGCTGCGCGCGCGAACGCTTGCAATCCCCACTGTCGATGTGAGCTGGGCATGACCGGCCGGCGATCGATGCATTGGTTCAGGGAGAAACATGACGTTGAAGCCACAGTTGGCAGCCGCCGGCGAGTCCCGTCGGAATGCCGCAGATCGCAGCCCAGCTGCAGTCACTGGCGATACTTTCGTCATCAACTTGTGCTCGTCGACGACGCCGATGGCGCTCGTGCATCCGGACGCGCCCGAGCTTAAGCGTTTCAGATTTTTTGTCAGCCGACGGCTCGAGGATGGCCGCGAGCGGTTCCGCTTGCATATGGGTTATTTCGAAACCCTGGAGGAAGCGGAGGACTGGCTGAGTGTGGTGCGCGACGTTTATCCCGGCGCATGGGCTGGCGAGACGCCGGGCAAGCGCTTGCGCTCGAACGCGGCCGCAACCGCGCAGCTGCCGCCGTCGGCAGCACCGCCGGAGTCAAAGGGCGCGCCACTCGAGCCCAGCGTTGCCAGCGCCGCGCCGCCGCTCCCGATTGCTGTGGAGTCTGCAGCTCCCGCGGCTAGATTACCCGAGCAAGTGTTGCCGGCACTTCCGCCCGCGCCGATCCAGGAGGCTGTCGCTGTCGCGCCAGCCGCGACCATGCAACCGCAGCGCGCGGCGGTTGTCGCGCCGCGTCGCGATGCCGCGGCTGCACCGAAGGCAGCCCGACCGGCAGCAAAGGCTCCTTTGTCTAATGTGCGCGAGGTGCTCGCCGCGTTGGATGATGGGGACACGAGCTCCGACGTGCCGGCCTCTGCCGCGGCCCAGACTGCGCTAACACTCTCGGATACCCAGGTCATGCAGATTCTGGAGGCGCGCCGTACGGAGGAGCCCGCGCGCGCCGCCGTCAATGTGTCGGACGGGATTCCAATGCTGCGTCCCGACGATACCAGCACGCGCCGCGCACTGAAGGCGGCCGTGCAGCACGATGCCGCCGTGTCCTTTGCAGTACAGCTGCAATGGTCGGCGCAAGCGATGGCGCTCGATAAGGTTCCGCCGCTTGCAATATTCAGCGCCTATACGCTCTATACGGTGGAAGGCAACCGCGAGGGGCGCAAATGGTACGGCCTGCGGCTTGGATTCTTCGGCGACGCAACCGCGGCGAGACAGGTCGCGCAATACGTGCGCTCGGATTTCGCGTCCGTCGCGGTGGTGCCGGTGAGCCCGCAGGAGCGCGGGCGCGCGACCTCTCAGGAGCACCAAACCTGCGATGTCGGGTTTGCCGAAATTCGCCCCGCCCCGCACCCCGAGGAAATACCGCTTCTCGACGACGAGGAGAGCGCAGCCGTTCCGCGAGCGCCAGTCGCTGCCACGGGTGGTGCAAAAACAGCTTCGCCCGCTGCCCGCGCCGCTGCAGCCCGCAGCAAAACGCTGCGCAGTAAAGATCGGGGTGCGCAGCGCAAGGGCCCATATTCGCTCGAAGAAACACTCGAAATCCTCGGTGCGGGAAGCCTCGAGATCGACAACGGTCGCGGCGAGCTCATCAACGAAAGCGGCGTGCGCCACATCAAAGTCGAGGTGCGGAAGAATTCGCCGTTCCAGCGGCTGCTGGCGCGTTTGACGGAGCGGGTCCGCAAAAGTTGATTGCGTCCCCTTGATTCTGCTCAGCTCTTACCGAAGAGCTTCGCCAGGGCGGCTTGGGCCTCGCTGATCGCCGCCGTGTCAGGCGGCGTGTAGGCGCCGGCGCGCGGCTTGAAATGATCGCAGAAGTTGGCGCTCGTCTTGTCGCGCACCTCTTCGGCTGTAGGCTCGCGGCAGTGCTTCGCAACGCTCGTCGTGTAGTCCACGCACATGCGGCAAACATGCAACTCGGCCCTGCATTGCAGGCATTCGTCGAGTCGGCGCAAGGGCAGGCTCAAAGCCGCCAGACTCGCCCCGCATTTCCAGCAGATTAGATCGTGGGACATCGGCGTAACCTACAGGGTACGCTCGCGCAGAAATTTGTCGAGCACACGCCCGGTGTGCGAGCCGGTTTTGCGGCGCGCGACCTCCGCGGGCGTTCCGGCAACGACGATGCAGCCGCCGCGGTCTCCGGCTTCAGGACCCATGTCGAGGATCCAGTCAGCTTCCGCCATCACATCCAGATTGTGCTCGACCACGACGGCCGTATTGCCGGCAGCAACGAGCCGATGCAGAACATGCAAGAGCCGCTCTACATCGGCCATGTGCAGCCCGACGGTGGGCTCATCGAGCACATAGAGCGTGTGCCGCTGCTTTTGGTCACGGGCGCTGCGCAAGTCGCCGCGTACTTTGGCAAGCTCCGTGACAAGCTTAATGCGCTGCGCCTCGCCACCGGAGAGCGTCGGGCTTTGCTGGCCCAAGGTCAGATATCCAAGACCGACATCCTGCAATAGCTTCAACGCGTGGTGCACGCGCTGGTGGGCGCTGAAGAATTCGACGGCATCATCGACACTCATCGCCAGCACTGCCGCGATTGTAAGGCCGCGCCACGCCACGGTGAGGGTCTCAGAGTTGAAGCGCCGTCCGCCGCACACATCGCACAGAACTTTGACATCCGGCAGGAAGCTCATCTCCACGGTTTGCACGCCCTGGCCCTCGCAGGCGCTGCAGCGACCTCCGGCGGTATTGAAGGAGAAGCGGCTGGCGCTGAAGCCGCGGATCCGCGCCTCGGTCGTGCCCGCATAGATGCGGCGGATTTCATCCCAGAATCCCACGTAAGTCGCCGGGCAGGAGCGCGGCGTCTTGCCGATGGGGCTCTGATCAACCTCGAGCACCCGATCCAGATGCTCGACGCCGTAGAGAGCGCGGCATCCCAAGAGCTCTTTGTGCGCCTTCTTCCTGCCGGGCTGCGTAGCGATGCAACGTTTGAGGTTGGCGTAGAGGACGTCGCGCGCAATCGTGGACTTGCCCGAGCCGGATACGCCGGTAATGACAACGAGTCGCCCGAGCGGAATGCGCACGTCGGCATCCGCAACGTTGTGCAGCGTGACTCCCTCGATGCGCAGGCACGGCGTGCGTGCCGTGACCGCGCGCTGCGGCAGCAGCGAATGCTGCAGCGGCTTGCGCAGATATTGCCCGGTGATCGAGCGCGGATTGCGCATCAAATCCTGCGCCGTCCCAGCGCCTACCACTTCGCCGCCCTTCACACCCGCTGCCGGGCCCAGATCGATGATATGGTCCGCGCGCCGAATCGTGTCCTCGTCGTGTTCCACGACGACCAGCGTATTCTTGTGGAGCGCAAGCTCCGCGAGCGCGTCGAGCAGCACGGCGTTATCGCGAGGATGCAGCCCGATCGTGGGCTCATCGAGCACATAGCACACGCCGCGCAGGTTCGAGCCCAACTGGGCGGCGAGGCGTATGCGCTGCGCCTCACCGCCGGAGAGCGTGGGCGCCGAGCGATCGAGCGCGAGATATCCCAAACCGACGCGCTCCAAGAACTGCAGGCGCGCGCGAATTTCCGCGAGGAGGTCGTGCGCGATTGCCGCTTCGCGGGTGGATAGCTTCAGGCGGTTGAAGAACTTGCGCACTGCAGCGATGGGTTCGTGCGCAAGCGCCGCGATCGAGCGTTCGCGAAAGTGCACGTTGAGCGCCACCGGATTCAGGCGCGCGCCCGCACAGGCTTTACAAGCGGGCGGCTCGCCCTCGTACCACTCGTTCCACCAGATCTCTTCGCCCGTGTGCTCCGCGCCGAACCCGCTCATTGCAAGGCCGGTTCCAAAACAGCTCGCGCACCAGCCGTGCTTGGAATTAAAGGAGAACAGCCGTGGATCGAGCTCCGCGAATCCCTGCCCGCACGAGGGACACGCGCGGCGTGTTGAGAATACGTCGACGCGTGCTGCCTTGGAGCCAAGCACGTGCAGCACACCCTTGCCGAAGTCGAGCGCACGGTGCAGAGCCGCATGCAGCTCGGTGTCGGTGTGGGCGCTGACCGTGATGTGCGCGACCGGCAGCTCGATGGTGTGTTCACGGAAGCGCGACAGGCGCGGCCACCCGCTCGTTGCCACGTTCGCGCCGTCCACGCGCAGCGTCTTGAACCCCTTCTTTGCGGCCCACTTGGCAAGGTCGGTGTAGTAGCCCTTGCGCGCGAGCACGAGCGGCGCGAGCAGGCTGATGCGCTCGCCGCGATAATCACGCAGCAGTCGCGCGGCAATGGCGGCGACGCTCTGCGGCTCGATCGGCACTGCGCAATCCGGGCAGTATTGGGTGCCCAACTTTACGTACAGCAGGCGCAGGAAATGATAGATCTCAGTGAGGGTCGCGACGGTGCTCTTCCTGCCGCCGCGGCTGGTGCGTTGCTCGATGGCAACGGTCGGCGGGATGCCATAGATCGCATCGACGTCGGGCCGCGAGGCAGGCTGCACGAATTGGCGCGCGTAGGCGTTCAGCGACTCGAGGTAGCGCCGCTGTCCCTCGTTGAACAGGATGTCAAATGCAAGAGTCGATTTGCCGGAACCGGACACCCCGGTGATGACCGTGAAGCGGTCGCGTGGAATCTCGACGTCGATGTTCTTTAGGTTGTGCTCGCGCGCCCTGTGAATCACGATGGCTTTAGCTTCATGGCCGTTAGCGCGAACATAGGCGGGCCGCGCATCGGCGACGGCAGTGCTCGGCGGCGCTGCGTTACCCGAGAGAGAATCCTCATAGGCTGCCAGCGCAGCCCCCGTGAACGACGCCGCGCAGGCACGAACTTGCGCGGGTGTGCCGACGCACACGATGTTGCCGCCGCGTTCGCCGCCTTCCGGCCCAAGATCAATGATCCAGTCGGCCGCGCGCACGACATCCAGGTTGTGTTCGATGACGAGAATCGAATGTCCCGCCGCGCGCAGCTTGCCGAATGCGCGCAGCAGCTTCGCCACGTCCTCGAAATGCAGACCGGTCGTCGGCTCATCAAAGAGAAAGAGCTTGCCGAGGTGCGTCGTGCTCGATGCGACTGAACCTGCCGAGACCAGATGTCCGGCAAGCTTCAGGCGCTGCGCCTCGCCGCCGGAGAGCGTCGGAACCGGCTGGCCGAGCTTCAGGTACTCGAGCCCCACGTCGGACAAAGGCGCCAGGCGTGCAGTGACCTCGCGCGAGTCGGCAAAGAATGCGCAAGCTTGCGTGACAGTCATCTCGAGCACTTCGGCGATGTTTGCGCGGCGTCCGTCGCTGCCTTCGCGCTTGATGTCGAGCACCTCGCTTCTGTAGCGGCTGCCGGCGCAATCCGGGCAGCGCAGATACACATCCGAGAGGAACTGCATCTCCACGTGCTCGAAGCCGTTGCCGCCGCAGGTCGGACAGCGCCCATTGCCGGAATTGAAACTGAACGTGCCGGCGCTGTACTTGCGTTCCTGCGCAGCCGGTTCGGCGGCGTAGAGCTCGCGAATTGCGTCAAAGGCGCCGACGTAGCTTGCGGGGTTCGAGCGCGTCGTGCGTCCGATCGAGGTTTGATCAACCATCACGACGTCGTCGATAAGCTCTGCCCCGCGCAGCCCGTCGAACTCGCCGGGAGCTTCACTCGGCCTGCCCTGATATTTCAACAGGGCCGGGTGCAGCACGTCCTCGACCAGCGTCGACTTGCCGGAGCCGGAAACTCCCGTTACGCACACCAGACGCTTCAAAGGTATGCGCACGTCGATATTTTGCAGGTTGTGAGCGCGTGCGCCGCGCAGCTCAAGCCATCTGTTCGGCAGCCATTCCGCGACCGGCTCTGCGGACGCCGCGCGCGGGGCGCGCGGCGTGACTACGAGTTTGCGGCCGCTTAGATACTCGCCGGTCAGTGACTGCGTGCTGCGCTTGATCGCCGCGGGCGTGCCAAAGAACACGATTTCCCCGCCGCGCTCGCCTGCGCCTGGACCCATGTCGAGGATCCGGTCGGCCTCGAGCATGATCTGCGGATCATGCTCGACCACGAGCAGGGAATTGCCCGCGTCGCGCAGGCGCTTCATCACCGCGATCACGCGCTGCATGTCGCGCGGGTGCAGGCCGATCGACGGCTCATCCAGCACGAAGAGCGTATTGACAAGTGACGTGCCGAGCGCCGTCGTGAGATTGATACGCTGCACTTCACCGCCCGAGAGCGTGCGCGATTGTCGATCGAGCGTGAGATACCCGAGACCGACGTCAACGAGGTAGTCAAAGCGACAGCGGATCTCCCCTAAGAGAAGGTCCGTGGCCGCATCGAGCGGCGGCGGCAGCGCAAGACCGCGAAAGAAGTCGCGCGCCCGTTCGAGCGGCAGCAGCATCAGATCGTGGATCGAGAGTCCGGGCAATGAATGCAGGATCTCCTCGGTCCATTGCACCTCAGGAGGCCGCATGCGCGTTTGGCGCGGCAGCACGGCATCAGCCAGTTCGCGGCTGCCGATGCGCCACAAGAGGGCATCGGGCTTCAGGCGCGCACCCCCGCATGCGGTGCACGGCGTATAAGCGCGGTAGCGCGACAGCAGGACGCGCACGTGCATTTTGTACGCTTTGGTCTCGAGCCATGCGAAAAAGCGCCGCGCTCCGTACCAGACGCCCTTGCTCCAGGGGCCCTCGCCTTCAATCACCCAGGAACGCTGCGCTGCGGAGAGCTCACGCCACGGTCGATCCAGGGGAATGCCGCGTTTCTTTGCGTACTTCAGCAGATCCTGCTGGCACTCGGCGTTGGACTTGGTCTGCCAAGGGCGAATTGCACCCGCGCGCAATGACTTGCTCTCATCCGGAATGACGAGCCCGTAGTCGATGCCCATGGTGCGGCCGAAGCCGCGGCAGCTCTCGCAGGCGCCGAGTGGAGAGTTGAACGAGAAGAGACTCGGAACCGGTTCGCGGTAGGCAAGATCGCACTCCGCGCAGTGCAGCTCGCTCGAGTAACGCCAACAGTCGAGGCGTTGGGGCGGATCGCCCTCGCCGACAACGTGAACGTTGATGCGGCCATGACCGACGCGCAGCGCCGCTTCCAGCGACTCCATAACGCGCGAGCGCTCGGCGCTGCCGAGGCGCAGCCGGTCCTGTACGACCTCGAGCTGCGCGGTTTTGCGCTGGTGCTTGCGGCCGGCCGGCGCGTCCTCGAGAAAGCGCGTATAGCCCTGCTTCTGCAGAAGCTCGCGTACTTCGCCTTCCTTGAAGTTCTTCGGCACCGGCACCGGGAAGCACACGAGGAGGCGCGGATCGCCGGCGCTTTGCGCGCGCCGCAGCATGTCGGCGTACATGCTCTCGGGGCTATCGCGATGCACGGCGTGGCCGCAGCGGCGGCAAAACAGGCTTGCGGCGCGCGCAAAGAGCAGCTTCACGTGATCGTTGAGCTCGGTCATCGTGCCAACAGTTGAGCGCGAAGTGCGCACGGGATTGGTTTGGTCGATGGCAATGGCGGGAGGAATTCCCGAGATGGAATCGACCTGCGGCTTATCCATCCGGTCGAGAAACTGGCGCGCGTATGGCGAGAAGGTCTCGACGTAGCGGCGTTGCCCTTCGGCGTAGAGCGTGTCAAAGACCAGCGACGACTTACCGGAACCCGAGACGCCCGTCACCACTATCAGCTCGTTCAGCGGGATCGCAAGATCGAGATTCTTGAGGTTGTTCTGCCGCGCGCCACGAACAAGGATGGCGGCGGCGGGGACGTCGGTCATGCCTACAACACCTTAATGGATATCGCTTAGATACTGCAGGCAAGACATGCCCGCGCGGATCGGCCATTCTATAAGAGCGCTGCTGCATCTGCATGGCATTGCGCTGCATCCAGTCGCGCGCGCTCCTCGTACTGTATGAGTCGATCGGCAGCGGCTTTCAAGGGCGGGCCACCAAGGATGCCTTTGGGCTGTCGACCGAATGTCGGCTCAATGCGACAAACTGTGCGATTTTCTCTTCCCGAAGCGTAGAATTCGCAGCGAAGGGGGGGGACCGCTCGCGCACCCGGGCGAAAGGTTTCGCTCCGGTAGCCGGTCTAGTGACCGGGTTTTCAACTACATAACCGGAGAAAGCGTTCTATGAATACTCGAAAGACTGGAAGCATCGCGCTTGCGGCCGCCGCGGCGATCATGTTCTCGGCCGCCTCATTCACCGCAGCTGCTGCGGATGACGGCAAGGTGAAGTGCACAGGGGCCAATTCCTGCAAGGGCATGTCATCGTGCAAGTCTGCCAAAAACAGCTGTAAAGGCCAGAACTCCTGCAAGGGTCAGGGCTTTACCATGACGGCCACCCAGGCCGACTGCGATGCCGCCAAGGCGAAAATGAAGTCCTCCTCGTAACTGTCCGAATAGTTGCTGACTGGCGCGGCGCGCAGGGTCACACGATCCTGCGCGCCGCGCCCTTCAAACATGCCGCCGTACCCATCGTTGGGATTCGGACTCGGTCTGCGGGTCGAACACTACGAGACGATTCTCAATGAGCTGCCGGCCGTCGACTGGTTCGAGGCGCTGAGCGAGAACTACCTCGTGCCGGGCGGCAAGCCCCTGTATCACCTGATGCGCATCCGCGAGCATTACCCCATGGTGATGCACGGTGTATCGCTGTCGATTGGCAGTGCCGCGCCGCTGGACCGCGCCTATATCGGCGAGCTGCAGGCGCTCGCCAAGCGCATCGAGCCCGCCTGGATTTCCGATCATCTGTGCTGGACTGGTGTCGGCGGCAAGAATCTGCACGACCTCTTGCCGTTGCCGTACACGGATGAAGCTCTTAAGCACGTCGTTGCGCGCGTGCGCACCGTGCAGGACATACTCGGCCGGCGCATTCTTCTGGAAAACGTGTCGAGCTACGTGAGCTTCCGCGACTCTCGCATGACGGAGTGGGATTTTCTGCGCACGGTCGCCGAAGAGGCCGACTGTCTGATCCTCCTCGATGTCAATAACATCTATGTGAGCAGCATCAATCACGAATTTGACCCGCACGACTACCTCGCCGCGATACCCATCGGGCGTGTCCAGCAGATGCATCTCGCCGGCCACCAGAATCACGGCGACTACTTGATCGATACCCACGATCACCCGGTGCCCGACCCGGTGTGGGCCCTCTATGCCGCTGCCGTGCGGCGCTTCGGCACGGTTTCAACCATGATCGAGCGCGACGCGAATATTCCGCCGCTTGCTGAACTGCAGTTGGAGCTGGCAGCGGCCCGCGGGGTCGCGGACGCAGCGCTTGCTGATACGCGCCTGCAGCGCGCCGGATGAGCCCACGTGGCGCGCCTTGAAAGCATCGAGAACGACTTCCAGAGTTTCCTGCTGCGCGGCAGTGCGGAGATTGAAAAGCGCGTCGTGGGCACGCAGCGGGTACCGATCGCAACGCGCCTTGCAATTTATGCCGATGCGTACCGCTCGCGCCTCATCGAGGCTCTGGAAGCTCAGTATCCGGCGTTGCTGGCGCTGCTAGGCGCGGAGGAATTTGCCGCGCTCGGCCACGCCTATGTGCAGGCGCACGATTCAAGCTTCGCTTCGATTCGCTTCTATGGCGGGGCACTGGGCGCTTTTCTTGCGGTCCATCCCGACTTTGCGGCGCGTCCCTGGCTTTCCGAGCTTGCGCACTTCGAGTGGGCAATGAATGACGTGTTTGACGCGGCCGATGCCGCGCCGCTCGACGTGCAGGCGTTGGGGCTCATCGCCCCTGAGAATTGGGCCGAGCTTGGATTTGATGCGCACCCGTCGGTGCGCCGGCTCGATTTGCTGTGGAACGCGTCCGCGCTGTGGCGTGCACTGACGGATGGGCAGCCACACCCGCCGCCCGACGCGCAAGCGCATCCCGTCCCGTGGCTCTTATGGCGCCGAGAGCTGCAGATCCTGTTTCGCCCGCTCGCGGGTCTTGAGGCCGGGGCGCTCGATGCCATGCGTCAGGGTCGAAGCTTCGGCGGGATATGCCTCACGCTCGCTACGGCGCTCGATGAGGCGCAGGCCCCGGGCCGGGCGGCTGCATTCCTGCGCGAGTGGGTTGAATCCGGAATGATTGTCGGCATGCGCACCTGCAAAGAGTAAAGTACCGAGCGTCGCCCGCTCAGCAGTGTGTGTATGCGTATTCTGGTGGTCGAGGATAACGACCTGGTCGCCGATGCGATTGCACGTGGGCTCGGCATAGCGGGCTTCGCCGTCGATCGCGCCCCGAGCGCCGAGGTCGCCGCCACGGCGCTTGCGGCGGAGCACTTTGATCTGGCGGTGGTGGACATCGGGCTCCCCGGCGAAGACGGCCTGACTTTTGTGCGCCGCCTGCGCAGCCAGGGCGCGACGCTGCCGGTCCTCATCCTGACTGCGCGGGAAACGGTTGCCATGCGGGTGGAGGCGCTGGATCTGGGCGCGGACGACTTTCTCATGAAGCCGTTCGAGCAGAGCGAGCTCGCCGCTCGCTGCCGCGCCCTCATTCGGCGCGCCAATTTGAACACCAATGGGCAGCTGAACTTCGGCCGGCTGCGCATCGACGTCGCGGGGCGGCAGCTGCGCATCGACGACAAGCTCGTGGAGCTGACGGGGCGCGAGTGGCTGGTGCTCGAGTGCCTGGCGTTTTCGGCCGGTCGGGTGGTGTCAAAAGAGCGCCTGCAGCAGACGATTGCGCGCTGGGATCAGGCGATGACGCCGAACGCGGTGGAAGTATACGTATCGCGCGTGCGCGCCAAACTTGCAGATGCCGCACTCATTCGCACCGTACGCGGACTGGGATATCGTCTCGATGAGCCTGAAGCTTGATCCGACAACATCGATCCACCGGCGCCTGCTGATCCTGCTGCTGCCGCCGCTTGCGCTGTTGATGGTAGCCGGCGGCTTCGCCGACTATCGCGCCTCGATGGTCTTCATGCGCACCGCCTACGATCAGAGTCTGGCTGATGCAGCCCTCGCGCAGGCTGCATTACTCAAAGTCGTCGACGGAAAAATCCACGCGCAACTGCCGCCACAGCCGCAGCCGCACGGCAATCGCGCCGAGAAATTTTATTACTCGATCTGGGGACCCGATAACCTGCTGATCACTGGCAACCCACAACTGGCCGCGGCAACTGCCGGAGAGGGCAATCCGATTTATGCCGACGCGTGGCTCGGCAGTCACAAGATCCGCGTGGTGACGTACCGCGTAGCCACGGCCGCTGGAGTTGCCACGGTAAACGTCGCTGAAACGACCAGCAGGCGTGAGGCCGCCCGGCATTTCATTTTGACGAGCACCTGGCTCATGGATTTCATCCTGGTCGACAGCACGCTGCTATTGGTGTGGATCGGCGTGCGCTATGGACTCAAGCCCTTGCTGGCGGTGCGCGGTCAGATCGAATCGCGCTCCCCGCGCGAGCTGCGGCCAATCGAAACGGCAGAGGTTCCCGCGGAAGTGCGGCCGCTGGTGGATGCGTTGAACGGTCTCTTTGAAGTGCTGCGCGAAGCTGCGCACGCGCAGCGTCAGTTCGTCGCTGACGCGGCGCATCAGCTGCGCACGCCCATCGCAGGCCTCGTCGGACACCTTGAGCTACTGACCCAGGATCCGGCGGCCGCCGCACTCGAGAGTCGCCTCGCGGTGCTGCGCGACGGCATGCGCCGGGTTGCGCATTCGGCCAATCAACTCCTCGCGCTCGCGCGCGCGGAGCCCTCGGCAAACCTCGCCGACCATTTTCAAAACACCGACCTTGTGCCCCTCGTCGAACGGGTCATCGAGCGTAACGTGGATCGCTCGGTCAAGGCGGGCTTGGATCTCGGCGCCGATCTGGCAGCGGCGAGTGTCGCGGGCAGTGCATGGCTGATTGAGGATCTGCTCGGCAATCTCGTCGACAACGCGCTCAATTACACGCCCGCTGGCGGCCATGTCACCGTGCGTTGCGGTGGCAGCCAAAGCGAGCCGTATCTTGAGGTCGAGGACGACGGTCCGGGTATCCCGGAAGCCGAGCGCAGCCGGGTGCGCCAGCGTTTCTATCGGCTGCCCGGATCACAAGGCCACGGCTGCGGGCTCGGCCTCGCCATCGTCGAGGAAATTGCCCGCTTGCACCGCGCCGCCGTAACGATCGATGCGGGTAGCGGCGGCCTTGGAACGAGGATCAGAGTCCAGTTTTCGCCCCTGGAAGCTGCGCTACAGGGGAAAACTGCGAATGCCGTCACACCCTGAGCACGGCGGGGCACTATCGTCAGCTTCACGCAAGGTTGGGTCTCTATGGTTATGCGCATGAACTTGTTGCTATTTAACCATCGCCGCACAGCGGCGCGCGCGCGCAAGCGGATCTTGGGTTTCACGCTGCTTGAGGTGCTGACCGTAATCACCATCGTTGCGGTGCTGATGGCGCTCGGCGTGCCCTCCTACCAATATGTCACCAGCGCCAACCGCATCTCCGGAGAAGTCAACGGGCTCCTGGGCGACATGCAATATGCGCGCTCGGAGGCCATCAAGGAGGGCCAGACGGTCACGGTGTGCAGTTCAACGAACCTCACCACCTGCTCGAGCAGCACTGCCTGGCAGAATGGCTGGATCGTTTTTTCGGATGTCAATGGCAGCGGCGCGGTCGACTCGCCAGCCGACACGATTTTGCGGGTGAAGACAGCATTTCCACTCGGAGATACTTTCAACGCCAACAACAACATGCAATTCGTGACTTTCAATCGCGAAGGCTTCGCTTTGAACCTTAAGAATCCGCCCATCACCGTCACATTGCATGCGGCCGTGCCAACGGTTGGCTCCACGCGCTGCCTGCAGATCACCATCGTCGGGCAGCTGACGACGGAAACCGCGGGCACGGGAGCGTGCACATGAGATCGCGCTACAGAAACACAGCCGCGCGCGGCTTCAGTCTCATCGAGGTGCTGGTGGCGCTCATCGTGGTCTCAGTGGGCCTCCTTGGCATCGCGAAAATGCAGGCGATCGCCTATTCCAGCACCGGCGTTGCCAGCAAGCGCTCGCTTGCCGCGATTGAAGCGGCGAGCCTGGCTTCCTCCATGCATGCGAACCGCGCCTATTGGGCGGTCAGCGGAATCACGCCGGTATCCACGACGGTTACGGGGAATAGGGTCACGGCGTCGACGGATGCCGCATTGCTGGCGGTTACCGACTGCACATTGGCAGGCGCGGGGCCGTCCGGTTGCAGCCCGAGCACGCTTGCCGCCTACGATTTGAATGGAATTAACGGCTGGGCCCCCACTTTGCAGCAGCTCCTCGGCACGAGCGATCAGGCGACCATTTCCTGCCCCCTGCCTGTTTCTCCCTTGCCAGTGACTTGCACTGTGACCATCACCTGGTCCGAGAATCAGGTGGCCTTAAACACCCAGGAGGCTGCGGCTGCCAATGCGGCGGTCGCCGCCAACACCCCTGCAGCCCTGCAGCTGCCCTCCTATACGCTCTACATCGAGCCATGAAAATGCACTCTACACAGGTACCGCGCCGTGGACGCGGCCGACAGCAGGGCTTCACGCTGGTTGAGCTTTCCGTAGCGATGCTGATCGGGCTCTTTCTGCTGGGGGGTCTCTTGACGCTCGTGCAGGACATGCGCCGCACCTTCGGCAATCAGAATCAGCTCGGGCAGATGCAGGACAACGAGCGCCTGGCAATGACTCTCATCACCGATGTCATTCAGGCGGCAGGCTACTATCCGAATCCGACATTCTACGTCGCCTCGACTGCGTTACCGGCTCAGGGAGCTTTCCCCACCCTCGCTGCGGGACAGGGAATTTCCGGCACCCACAACGCCGCCCCCCCGGGGGACACCATCCTGGTGCAATTTCTCACGGCGCCGAATGACGGCATCATCAATTGCGCAGGCAACACCAATGCCGGTGCTCCGACGGTGTTCGTCAATAAATTCAGCGCCGACGCCCTCGGTAACTTGAATTGCACGGTGAACGTCCTTGCGCCGGTGCACTTGATAAGCCCTTCGGGCCTGACCGCGACGCCGCTGAGCGGCGGCGTGACGAACCTGCAGATTTTGTACGGCGTAAAAACCAACTTTGCTGTCGCCAATAACAATGCTGATACGTATCTGAACGCGAACCAAATGAACGCGAACCCCAATAATTGGAACAATCTCATCTGCGTCAAAGTGACGCTTACATTTAACAACAGCGCGCTCTTCAAGAGCCAGCCGGGCCAGCCGCCGACCATCAATTTCACGCGCGTCATCACGGTAATGAGTCGCGGCGGGGCCAACACATGAGCAGACTGCATCGACACCCGCACGGTGCGCAGCGCGGCATGGTATTGATTTCAAGCATGCTCCTGCTGCTGGTCGTCACCATTTTAGCGCTCGCGATTTTTCGCAATTCCGGCGTGGAGGAGAAGATTGCCGGCAATGAGCGCGAGAAGGAGCGTGCGCTGCACGCCGCCGAGAGCGCGCAGCAATACGCCGAATGGTGGCTGTCGAGCGGCCTCGGCGCCACGACTCCCATCGTCTGCAACAGTGTGGTGCTTGTCACGACGCCAGCGTCGGGCCAGGTGTGTGCGAACACTCTGCCGACCATCGTGACGAACGGCCTTGTCGCAAACCTACCCTGGCAGGTGAACGGCGCGAATGTCGGCGTGGCATATACCCCGCCCAACATGATTTTGAACACGGCTGGCGGAGCCAATAATTATTACCAGACGCCGCTTTTTTATATTTCGTACCTGGGTCTGACTGCAGACAGTACGACGAGCAACTACAAGCTCCTCTATCAGGTGGACGCCGCGGGCTACGGCGGCAGCGCAAATGCAGTCGCTGTCGTCGAAAGTACTTACTACGTCACGAGCGGCGTCTGCAATCTTGGAGCCATAGGAGGCTGTTGATGAAAACCAAATTTTACGCTGCGGCATGGACCGTCGCGCTTATCGGCCTAATCCCGTGCGCGCTGCACGCGCAGGTCACCGTAACTGACGACTTCACGCAGGCGGCGGCGGCAGTGTCCTGGGTGCCGTTCAACGGCGCCTGCCTGACGGCCGGCAACGGCAGTGGCACTGTGCCGGCGTGTGTCGGCCTGCCCTACTACACCGAGGCTCTCGTCGGCGGCGCAACCGGGCTCTTACCCGATCCGGTAGGCCAGGGCGCGCTGCGGTTCACCAACGGTTATCCGGGCGGCTACCACCAGAATGGCGCCATCGTTCTAAGCCCGGCGAACGCGTTCCCGTCGAATGCCGGTGTGCAGGTTACCTTTACGACCGTGACCTATCGCGGCGACTCGGGCGGCGCCGGCGGGGACGGCGCTGACGGCATCAGCTTTTTCCTGATGGATGCCAGGCAGGCTCCGAATCTCGGCGCCTTCGGCGGAAGTCTTGGCTATACCTGTTCAAACACCAACAATGACCAGACTTTGTACCCTGACGGCACGCCACGCGGCTACGACGGGCTCGTAGGTGGGTACGTAGCCGTCGGCATTGACGAATTCGGCAACTTCCTGAACGGCAGCAATCCGGCAACCGGGTACAACGGCGACAACACGGCGAGCGGCTACGGCTATCAGCCCGGCCGTATCGGCATGCGCGGCGGCGGCAACGTGGCGTGGCGCTGGCTCAACGCGAATTACCCGGTGCAATATCCAACCTCGCTGACCGTCGCGCAACGGGCGAGTGCCGTGCAGCTCACCTGCAGCACGGGTGAGCTCTGGGACTATTCGGGCAGCGTCTCGAACCCGGTCGTCGCGACAATACAGCCGCCGGTGAATCAGCCGCTCGATTATCCAGCCATTCCGAATGCCTATTCGATACTGACTTCCGTGCAGATTGCGAACGAAGCGGCCATCACGCGCTCCGACGCAACGCCCATCACCTATAAGTTGAAGATCACGACGGACGGCTTGCTGAGTTTTTCCTACAGCATCAATTCAGGCGCCTATCAGCCGGTGATCTCCGGGCAGAACATTACGACTTCCAATGGAGCGCTGCCCGCAAACCTGCTGTTCGGATTTGCCGGTTCGACCGGCGGCGACACCAATATCCACGAGATCATGTGTTTCCGCGCGACGCCGGTCAATCAGTCGGCAAGCTCCGCGGGCGCCAACCAGCAGCAGGCGGCGAAGATTCAAGCCGGCTCGCAGGTGTATTTCGCCTACTACAATCCTGACAATTGGGCGGGGTCACTCACTGCGCAGTATCTGACGCAGGATGTCAATGGCAACATCACCGGCTACAGCGTCCCCACCTGGGATGGGTCCTGCGTCCTCACCGGGCTTGCGGAAGGGCCGACTTGCGTATCAACCCAGGCCGCGAGCACGAACGCGGAAGGCCCGACGGCGCGGACCATAATGAGCTGGAACGGCTCGCAGGGCATAGCGTTTCAATTTGCCAGTCTCACGACCGGTCCCACCGGTCAGCAGTCCATCTTGGATGCCGGTGACCCGCTGCCGTACAACGCAAATCGCCTGAACTTCCTGCGCGGCGACCGCAGCAACGAGCAAACCTCCACCGGCACGGGCCTGTACCGGCAGCGCACGAGCGTGCTGGGCGACATCGTCGATTCGAGCCCGGCATGGGTGGGGCCTGCTGCATCGCCGTACACTTCGACTTTTACCGACAAGATCGGCACCAGTCCGAGCTTTCCCGAAAACAGCGGGCAGAGCTACACGGCGTTCAAAACCAGTGGCGCACAAACGCGCTTGAATGTGGTCTACGTCGGCGCCAATGATGGCCTGCTGCACGGCTTTCGGACCGGCGCGTACGACGCCAGCAACAATTACATAACCACCTTGAACGACGGCTACGAGGTGCTCGCGTATATGCCGGGCGCCATCGTCAACACGATTCACTCCACGACGCCGGGAATCGATTTTTCCAGCCCGCAGTACGGCCATAACTATGACGTCGACGCAACTCCGGGCACCGGCGACCTCTTCTATGCGGGCAATTGGCACACCTGGCTCGTCGGCGGTCTTGGACCTGGCGGAAATGCGATCTACGCGCTCGATATTACGAACCCCGCCAACTTCAATGAGGCGAGTGCCGCAACTGTTGTAAAGGGCGAGTGGTCGAGTACCACACTCACCTGTGTCAACGTTGGCGGCTGTGGCGCAAACCTCGGCAAGACCTACGGCGTGCCGCAGATTCGCCGCTTCCACAACGGCAAATGGGGCGCCGTATTCGGCAACGGGTTAGGCACCGCCAGCGGCGCCGCCGGCATTTTCGTGATGATCGTCGACCCGACATCGGGTAACGAGTCGTTTTACTACATCGGCACGAACGGCACTGCCGCCGGCAACGGGATCGCCTATGTGACAGCTGCCGACCTTGACGGCGACAACATCGCCGATTATGTGTACGCGGGCGACGTCAAGGGCAACGTCTGGCGTTTCGATCTGACGAATGCCAACCCGACCCTGTGGACCGCATCCGCTACCCCGATTTTCACGACACCCAACGGCCAGCCGATCACGACCCAGGTCATTGTCGCGTCGGTGCCGGCAAATTCCGGTCCGCCACGGATCATGATCGACTTCGGCACGGGCCAGCAGATCCCGTTTACCAATACAAACGCGGCCACGTACTCGAGCGGCGCGCAGGCTCTATACGGGATTTGGGATTGGAACATGGGCGGAGTCAATGGCTGGAACACCAAGGGGTCGACGCAGTACGCGAGTTTGACTGCGCCGCAGACGATTAATCCGACCGGCAACCTGCAGACGCAGACCATCACGACCTCGGGCGTGGACCGGTCGGTTACTGCGAACCCTGTGTGCTGGAGCCAATCGACCACGTGCACGTCTGGGAACAACCAATTTGGCTGGGTCGTCCCGCTGCCCGCGAGTAACGAGCAGGTGATCTTTAATCCGATCCTCGAGCTTGGCATATTCATCGTGAACACTACGATTCCGCCCACCAATTCGCCCACGACATGCGCGTCCACGACGCCGACGGGGTTTACGATGGCGATCTCGCCGACCACCGGCGGCTCCTTCCCGGCCTCGGTATTCGCTGATTCCACCGGCAGCTTCAACAATCTAAACATCAGCGGCGTGGAATGGAACGGCACCGGCAGCGGCGAGGTTGTGACCAGCGGTGGCACGGGGACCGTCGGCAGCAAGGTGTATTACGTGACTCAAACATCCTCGGTAGCAACCGGGTCGCAAGGTGGAGTCGGTACTGCCGGCGGCACCACAACTCAGCCATTGCCGCCGCAGCAGATGAACGTGTCGGGCGGCACGCAGGGTGGCCGCCTCACCTGGATCCAGAGACGTTAGGAAACCTACGCCATGGCAACACGATTGACCTTGCAACCACCCCGGATGTCGGGATTCACCCTGATCGAGCTCATGGTGACGCTCGTGGTCGCGACCGTGCTACTCACGATCGCGATACCCGCCTATCAGAACCAGATTCGGGAGTCGCGCCGTACGCAGGCGAAGACAGCCGTGCTTGATCTCGCCGGCCGCGAGGAGACGCTGTTCAGCACGACGAACGCCTACAGCACCTTGCCCTCCGCCGTCGGCTATGGAGCCGGGGCTTTCCCGATGCAAGTCGGCAATGATTACTACGCCGTCAATGTCCAGGTTCCGAATCCGACCGAGCCGGCGCCGTCATTCTTGGTCACGGCACTGCCTGTTGGGGGCACTTCGCAGGCGCTTGATGCGGCCTGCCAGTCCTTTTCGGTCGATCAGCTGGGTAATCAGATGGCGCTCGATTCCGGCGGCGCCGATAACAGCAAGACCTGCTGGGGCAACTAGCGCTCCGCGCCGCCTCCCACGCGCGCAGCTTGCGGGCGCAGGCGCCGGCTTCCTGCGCGTCGCTTGAATCGGGGATAATCACCGGCGCGTGATTTTGCTGCCGGAATCCGGACATGCCCCTGCAGAGCTTCGACAACGTCCTCGACATGATCGGCAAGACGCCGCTCTTTGCCGCGCGGCATCTGGATACTGGCCCGTGCACGCTCTTCCTCAAGCTTGAGAACCAAAACCCCGGTGGCTCCATTAAGGACCGCGTCGGACTCTATCTCATCGAAGCCGCCGAGCGCGCCGGCTACATCAAGCCGGGAGGCACCCTGATCGAGGCGACCGCCGGCAACACCGGCCTCGGGCTTGCGCTCGTCGCCGGGCAGAAGGGCTACCGGCTACTGCTCGTCATCCCTGACAAGATGAGCCAGGAGAAGATTTTTCACCTGAAGGCGATGGGCGCAGAGGTCGTAATGACGCGCTCGGACGTACACAAGGGTCATCCGGACTACTACCAGGATCGCGCCGCGCAGCTCGCGCGCGAGACGCCAAATTCCTTCTATGTCAATCAGTTCGGCAACGAGGCAAATCCGCGCGCGCACGAGCAGACGACTGCGCCTGAAATCTGGGAGCAGATGAGCCACGACCTCGACGCGGTCGTGTGCGGCGTCGGCACCGGCGGCACGATCACGGGGCTGTCGCATTTCTTCGCGCGCACGGCGCCGCACGTGGAGATGGTGCTCGCAGATCCCGCCGGATCGATCTTCGCCGGCTACGTCAAGACCGGGCATTTGGGCCCGGGCGAGCGCAGCTGGCAGGTCGAAGGCATCGGCGGCGATTCGATCCCCGTGATCTGCGATCTGGCGCGCGTCAAGAAGGCCTACACCATTAGCGACGCGGAAGCTTTTCGCACCTGCCGCGAGCTCCTCGCGAAGGAAGGGATCATCGCGGGCACGTCCACCGGGACGCTGCTCGCCGCCACACTGCGCTATTGCCGCGAGCAGACGCGTGCGAAACGCGTGGTCACGTTCGTCTGCGACAGCGGCAACAAATATCTCTCCAAGGTCTACAACGACTATTGGATGATCGATCAGGGCTTTCTCGAGCGCGAGCGCTACGGAGACCTGCGCGACCTCATCGCCCGCCGCCACTGGGAGCGCGCCGCCGTGACGGTGGACGCCAGCGAGCCGGTGCTTGCGGCCTATCGGCGCATGAAGCTCTATGATGTCTCACAGCTGCCCGTGATGCGCGACGGCAGTATTGTCGGCATCGTCGACGAGGAGGATATTCTGCTGAACGTGTTCGCGAATCCCGAGCACTTCAATGAGCCGGTGACGAATGCGATGGTGAGCCGGCTCATTACCGTGCCGGCGGATGCGCCGGTCTCGAGCCTGATGGAAATATTCAATCGCGGCATGGTCGCGATCGTCATGGACGGCCCCGCGTTCCTGGGACTCGTGACCCGCATCGATCTTCTGAACTGGCTGCGCCGCAGACTCTAGCGTCCATGAGCGACAAGGATCCCCAGCACGCCTTTGCCACGCGCGTCGTCCACGGCGGACAGCACCCTGATCCGCTGACGGGGGCGGTCATGCCGCCGATCTACGCCACCTCCACCTATGTCCAGTCGAGCCCCGGCGTGCACAAGGGCTACGAGTACTCGCGTACCGCAAATCCCACGCGCGATGCCCTGCAGGCTGCGGTCGCAAACCTCGAAGGCGGCTATGCGGGCTTCGCCTTTGCCTCCGGCATGGCCGCGACCGCAACGATCCTCGAGCTTCTTGATGCCGGCTCGCACATTGTCGCGATGCATGATCTCTACGGCGGCAGCTACCGCATCCTGGAAAATGTGCGCAAGCGCTCGGCCGGCCATGACATTACCTTCGCCGACCTGACCGATGCCGCAGCGCTCGAGCGCGCCATACGGCCGAATACGCGCCTATTGTGGGTGGAGACACCGACCAACCCGCTCCTTAAGATCGTTGATTTGAGCGCGGTTACGCAGATTGCCAGGCGCCATCGCCTTCTCAGCGTCTGCGACAACACCTTTGCAACGCCCTTTATCCAGCGCCCGCTTGAACACGGTTTCGATATCGTCGTGCATTCGACCACGAAGTACCTGAACGGCCATTCGGACGCCGTTGGCGGCGCCGCCGTCGTGCGCCAGGACGAGGAGCTGAAGGAGCGGCTGGGATACCTGCAAAACGCGCTGGGGGGCGTCTCGAGTCCCTTTGATTCCTTTCTCACGCTGCGCGGCATCAAGACTCTGGCGCTGAGGATGCAGCGCCACTGTTCGAGTGCGCTTGCGATTGCGCACTACCTTGCGAGCCACGCGAAGGTCGAGCGCGTGTATTACCCCGGCCTTGCGAGCCATCCGCAGCACGAGCTCGCAAAACAGCAGATGCACGGCCGCTACGGCGGCATCGTTACCGCGGTGTTGCGCGGCGATATCGACTACACGCGTCATGTGCTGGAACGCTGCAAGCTCTTTTCGCTCGCCGAGAGCTTGGGGGGCGTCGAGAGCCTGATCGAGCAGCCGGCGCTCATGACGCACGCCTCGCTGCCGGCTCCCATGCGCGCCTCGTTGGGTATTACCGACAGTCTCGTGCGCCTCTCAGTGGGAATTGAGGACCCGGAGGATCTCCTCGCGGAGCTGCGCCGCGTGCTCTCCTGAAGCGTGGGTAACCAGGCGAGGACGGATTTCCTGCGCTTTCTGCGCAGCCGTCAGCGCTAAAAACTTGCGAGCGCTTCGCGTGCGGCGCGCAGTCCGCTCTGCAGGGCACCCGTGACGGTCGCGCTTTCTCCTTCTGTGTCGGTGGCTTCGCCGGCAAAGAACAGCGTGTCGGCGAGCGGCGCAGCCAGTAGGGCCCGCGCCGCACCGCCGCCGACCGTCACGTAGCTGTAGGCGCCGCAGGCATACGGGTCCTGCTGCCAATCATGGTAGTACCAGCCTTCGAGCCCAGCCGCTAAATTCGAGCGCGCGCCGAACATCGTTTGCGCGGCGCTGAGCGCGTGGGCAACTACACGAGCGGGTGCTTCGTACGACGACAGGCGCGCCGCCACGGGGCCCCCGGCCCAGGCGACGAGGAGTGGCGCGCGCACCGGCAGTTGCGTCCAGAAAGTCGGGAAGTCCGTGTGCGGCGCATGAAAGAAGGCAGCATTTGCGTAGCGCCCGCCGTCGAGCTCCTCCCAGAATGCTGAACGGAAGCGCAGATTGAGCTTGATCACCGGCCCGGAGGCGAGGCCCTGCAGGGCCGTGCGTTTCTCATTGAGAGCGGGAGTGAAGTGCACGCCCCCCGGCGCATCCGGCGACTGCTGCAGAACGCCCAAGGGCAGGGTGATGATTGCGCGCGGCGCAGTTGCCCGGAATGGCTTGCCGATGAATGTACCCTCGACCTCAACTCGGCCTGCAGACCAGCGCACCGAGCGTACGACGGTCTGTAACTGCAGGCGCAGGCTTTCGCTGCGCAGCGCGACTGCGAGCGCTGCGAGGAGCGCATCGTAGCCGCCCTGCGGGCGTGCCTGCGGTGCGTCGTCGTTCATCATGTCCGCGGTCCACTCGGCGGCAATGGCACGCGCGCTCGCGCGGCTTGTGTCGGCGGCGTCGAAGCCCTCGGCCATCATCCTGGCGTAGCGGCGCGCTTCCGGGGACAGCTGCGTCGCTTGCTCGAGGAAGGTGTCGAAGGACAGATCGTGCTGGTCGAGCTCAGCGCTGGCGCGCATTGCGCGCTGCACTTCGTGAAAAAAATCATTTCGCGCCGCGAGCTCACCGTCATGCAGGCGAAAATGCGTGTCGGTCGATTCAACGGCGCTCGTGCCCCCCCGCCGCAGAATGGCCATCGTAGCCAAGGCGCGACCGTGAATGAACTCCGCGCCGTATTCGATGGGCACGGCGAGGTCAGGCAGGTGCTGCGTCCACATGCGTCCGCCGATGCGGTCACGCGCTTCCAGCAGGAGCACGCGGCGCCCGGACGGGGCTAGCGCGGCGGCAGCGGCAAGACCCGCGCCGCCCGCGCCGATGATCAATATATCCGTGTCTGCGTCCGTCATTTTCAAGCCGTGCTGCAAGGCAAAGGTACAATGATCCCATGAGTGTAAACCGTGTTCCCAGAGCGCTCCTGCGCCATGGCGCATCGTCCAGCGAGGCAGTACGCACGCTGGAAGTGTCGGTGCGCGCCTTTGATGCCGACCGAGTCGTGTTGCGCTACGTGCTGGATGCCGATCTTGAGCGCCTGATCATCCCGCCCGAGGACGCGCAGCGGCGCGCGCATGAGCTTTGGATGCATACCTGCTTCGAAGCACTGCTCGCTGTAGCGGACGCGCCCGGCTACTGCGAGCTGAATTTTGCGCCATCACGCGCTTGGGCCATGTACCGGTTCAGCGCGCGCCGCCAGGGCATGGCGGTCGTGACCGACGCTCGTGCTCCGCAGCTTGATATGCAGCGGACCGCGGCGACCGTTACGCTGGATGCGACCGTGTTTTGGCATGACTTAATGCCGCACGCGGCACCCCTGCGGCTCCTCATCGCGATGGCTGCCGTCGTTGAAGACGAGGGTGGTAGGCTCTCCTATTGGGCTCTGCGGCATCCGCCCGGGAAGCCCGATTTCCACCACCCGGATAGCTTTGCGCTCGAGCTTGCTCTATGAAATTTGGGATCGACCGGCTCCTCGATGAGCCGGTCTTGCGCAAACCACTGAAGGGCCGCCGGGTGGCGCTCCTGGCGCACCCGGCCTCCGTCACCGCGGATCTAACGCATGCGCTCGATGCGCTCATGGCGCAGGGCGAGGTGCGCATCGTTGCCGCCTTCGGACCGCAGCACGGCCTGCGTGGCGACAAGCAGGACAACATGATGGAGTCGCCGGATTTCATGGACCCGGTGCACGGCATTCCCGTCTTCAGCCTGTACGGGGAGGTGCGCCGCCCGAGCGCGGCCATGATGGACAGCTTCGATGTGCTGCTGGTCGACCTGCAGGACGTCGGCTGTCGGATTTATACCTTCGTTACGACTGTTCTCTACATGCTCGAGGAGGCAGCCCGGCGAGGTAAGACCGTCTGGGTGCTCGATAGGCCGAATCCGATCGGGCGGCCGGTGGAGGGGCTCTTGCTGCATTCCGGCTGGGAGAGCTTTGTCGGCGCGGGCGCGCTGCCCATGCGCCACGGACTCACGCTGGGGGAGCTCGCGCGCTGGTTTATCCGCGAAGCGCATCTCGATGTCGACTGCGAGGTCGTACTCATGCACGGCTGGAGACCCGCGACGGCTCCGGGGTATGGATGGCCACTCGGAGAGCGCGCGTGGGTAAACCCGAGTCCCAATGCACCCAACCTGTGGATGGCGCGCTGCTACCCCGGGACGGTCATGCTTGAAGGTACGACGTTGTCGGAAGGGCGCGGAACGACGCGGCCGCTTGAGCTTCTGGGGGCGCCGGAGCTTGATATTCGAGTTCTGCTGGCGCACATGCAGGAGATTGCGCCCGATTGGCTGTCCGGCTGTCGGCTGCGGCCCTGCAGCTTTGAGCCCACGTTTCACAAGCACGTCGGAACGCTCTGCTCGGGCTTCCAGATTCACGTGGAAGACGCCTCGTACTACCACCATGGGTTTCGGCCCTGGCGCCTGGTCGCGCTCACGCTCAAGGCGCTGCGGCACCTACGGCCAGACTACCCGCTGTGGCGCGATTTCCCATACGAATATGTCAAGAATCGCCTGGCATTCGATGTCATCAACGGCAGCGAGCTGCTGCGCGCGTGGGTGGATGACGCAGCGGCCGTGCCCACGGACCTTGAGGCCATGGCTGCGCCGGATGAGGCGGCGTGGCGTACGCAGCGCCGCGGGGTATTGCTGTATGAGGACTGAATGCATTCCTTGACGGGCATGCATGGGCGCCGGGTCCCCGCCGGCTGCATCGAGCCCACTGGCGGGAACTTCAATCACTCGAGCGTCGCGGTCGCCGCAGGCGCAGACTTCGTGCCCGGTGTGGCCCAGGCAGTGCACGCACGCCGGTCGACCAAGGCAGCGTAACCGTCCATGCAATCCGCCCGCGACATCACTACCTACCGGAAATTCTGGGCTGCGCGCTACGGCACGGCGCCCTTTCTGCCCACTTCGCGCGCGGAGATGGACACGCTCGGGTGGGACAGCTGCGACGTCATCCTAGTGAGCGGGGATGCCTACGTAGATCATCCAAGCTTTGGCATGGGCGTCATCGGCCGTGCCCTCGAGGCGCAGGGTTTTCGGGTGGGCATCATTGCGCAGCCTGATTGGCACGGCACCTTCTCCTTTGAAGCTCTCGGCCGGCCCAATCTATTTTTCGGCGTCACCTCCGGCAACATGGATTCCATGGTCAACCGCTACACGGCGGAGCGGCGCATCAGAAGCGACGATGCCTATACGCCCGGCGGCGCCGGCGGCAAGCGCCCCGACCGCGCCGTCATTGTTTATGCACAGCGCCTGCGCGAGGCGTTCAAAGACGTGCCGATCGTGGTCGGCGGGATCGAGGCGTCATTGCGGCGCATCGCGCATTTTGACTATTGGTCCGAGAAAGTGCGCCGCTCGATCCTGCTGGATGCCAAAGCCGATCTTCTGATCTACGGCAACGCCGAGCGCCAGGTCTGTGAGCTGGCGCACCGGCTCGCCGCCGGCGAGCGCATCGCCGATATCACGGATCTGCGCGGCACTGCTTTCGCGCGCACCGCGGTGCCCGCAGCTTGGATTGAGATCGATTCGACGCACTTGGATGCGCCGGGGCCGCTCTCCCCGCCGATTGATCCCTATGCGATGGAACCGGGCATGGCCGATCAGGGTGGGCGCTCAAGGGGAGCGCCGCCCGCTGTGCAGCCCGTGCGCTTCATCCGCGGCGTGAGGAATGCCGACCGTGAGAGGAGCGTCATCCGTATGCCCTCCTGCGAGGCGGTGACGGGCGATCCCGTGCTCTATGCGCATGCCTCGCGCATCCTGCATCTGGAATCCAATCCCGGCAATGCGCGCGCGCTCGTGCAGCGCCACGGCACTGTGGATGTATGGTTGAACCCGCCGCCAATACCCCTCACGACCAAAGAGATGGACTGGGTTTACGAACTGCCCTATCAGCGCCGTCCGCATCCCTCGTACGGTCAGGCAGTGATTCCGGCGTACAAGATGATCCGTTTTTCCATCTCCATCCAGCGCGGCTGTTTCGGGGGATGCACTTTCTGTTCGATCACTGAGCACGAAGGCCGCATCATCCAGAATCGCTCCGAGGAGTCCGTGCTGCGCGAGATCGGCAAGGTACGCGACTCGGTTCCCGGCTTTACCGGCGTCATCTCGGATCTCGGCGGACCCACTGCCAACATGTATCGGCTCGCCTGCAAGAGTCCCGAGATCGAAAGCGCATGCCGCAGGCCATCCTGCGTCTTTCCGGGCGTCTGCCCGAACCTGAATACGGATCACGCGCCGCTCATTCGCCTGTACCAGCGCGCACGCCAAGTCCCTGGCATCAAAAAAGTGCTGATCGCTTCGGGCGTGCGCTATGACCTCGCAGTCGAATCTCCGGAGTATGTGCAGGAGCTCGCGCAGCACCACACGGGCGGCTATCTGAAGATCGCGCCCGAGGCGCTCGCGGACGGCCCGCTCTCCAAGATGATGAAGCCGGGCGTGGGCGCGTACTACAAATTCAAGGAGCTCTTTGACCGCTACTCAAAGGAAGCGGGCAAGGAGCAGTACCTCATTCCTTACTTCATTGCCGCACATCCGGGCACTTCCGATGAGGACATGCTGGAGCTTGCGCTGTGGTTGAAGAAAAACCGCTATCGGGCAGATCAGGTGCAGGCCTTCCTGCCAGCGCCGATGGCGACCGCGACGGCCATGTATCACAG
>Ga0302326_10004759_pt1 | contig 31240 bp, 37 predicted proteins | sample Palsa_T0_3_FD_202264 | JGI IMG/M metagenome (GOLD analysis project Ga0302326, IMG submission 202264) | Peat permafrost microbial communities from Stordalen Mire near Abisko, Sweden - Palsa_T0_3 | ecosystem: Environmental > Terrestrial > Soil > Palsa > Peat permafrost | place: Sweden: Abisko...
GGGCCAGGTGCTGCAGGCGGGCGCGGGCCAGATCACCGCCCGCCAGGCCGCCGTGGCGGCCGGGATCGGAATGTCGGTCCCGGCGCTGACCATCAACAAGGTCTGCCTGTCCGGCCTGGACGCCATCGCGCTGGCGGCGCAGCTCATCAGGGGAGGGGAATACGACGTCATCGTCGCCGGCGGGATGGAGTCCATGACCCGCGCCCCGCACCTGCTGCCGAACTCCAGGTCGGGCTACAAGTACGGCTCGGTCGAAGCCCTCGACTCGATGGCGGCCGACGGCCTCACCGACGCGTTCGATCACCTGTCCATGGGCGAGTCCACCGAGAACAGCGGGCGTGAGCTCGGCATCACCCGAGCCGAGCAGGACGAGTTCGCCGCCGCGAGCCACCAGCGCGCGGCCGCGGCGGCCAACAGCGGCCTGCTCGCCGCCGAGATCGTCGGCGTCACCATCCCGCAGCGGGGCGGCGAGAAGCTGATCGTGACGCAGGACGAGGGCATCAGGGCGGGCACGACCGCGGAGTCGCTGGGCAAGCTGCGGCCGGCCTTTACCAAGGACGGCTCGATCACCGCCGGGAACGCGTCGCAGATCTCCGACGGCGCCGCGGCCGTGGTGGTGATGTCGGCCGAAGCGGCCGACCGGGCGGGCGCGTCCGTGCTGGCCGAGATCGGCGCGAACGGCAACGTCGCGGGCCCGGACAACTCGCTGCACTCTCAGCCGTCCAACGCGATAAAGCACGCCCTGAAAAAGGCCGGGCTGGCCCCCGGGGACCTGGACCTCATTGAGATCAACGAGGCGTTCGCGGTCGTGGCCATCCAGTCCATGCGTGAGCTGCAGGTCAGCCCGGACATCGTGAACGTCAACGGCGGCGCGATCGCGCTCGGTCACCCGATCGGCGCTTCCGGGGCCAGGATCGCCCTGCACTTGTGCCACGAGCTGGGCCGCCGCGGCGGCGGGCTGGGCGCCGCCGCGCTGTGCGGCGGTGGCGGCCAGGGCGAGGCGCTGCTGCTGCGGGTGCGCGGCTAACGGCCTATGGCCGACTCTGAGCTTGACCGGGCCCGGGCCGGAGACATCCGCGCCCTGGCCCGGCTGCTCTCGCTGGTCGAGGATTCCTCACCCCGGGTCCGTTCGGTCATCAAAGAACTTCTGCCCCACGCCGGCGGCGCCCGGATCATCGGACTGACCGGCCCGCCCGGGGTGGGCAAGTCCACGGTGACCGCCGCGCTGGTGGGCGCGTTCCGTGCCGCGGGCGCCCGGATCGCCGTGCTCGCCGTCGACCCGACGTCGCCGTTCACCGGCGGGGCCCTGCTCGGCGACCGGGTGCGAATGCAGCAGCACGCCACCGACGAGGCGGTCTACATCAGGTCGATGGCCAGCCGCGGGCATCTCGGCGGCCTGGCCGCGTCGACGCCGCAGGCCATCCGGGTGCTTGACGCGGCCGGCTTCGAGCTGATCATCATCGAGACGGTCGGGGTCGGCCAGGCCGAGGTGGCCGTCGCCTCGCTCGCGGATTCGGTGGTGGTGCTGGTCGCCCCGGGGATGGGCGATGCCATCCAGGCGGCCAAGGCCGGAATCCTGGAGGTCGCCGACCTGTTCGTGGTGAACAAGGCGGACAAGCCAGACACCCAGCAGGTGGTGCGGGACCTGCGCAACATGATCGCGCTGGCCGACCGCGGGCCAGGTGACTGGAAGCCTCCCATCCTCACCACCGTCGCGATGACGGGCGAGGGAATCGGGGAGCTTGTCACCCGGCTCGAGGCGCACTGGTCCTGGCTCAACTCGACCGGTGAGCTGGCCAGGCGACGGCAGGGGCGGGCCCGCGAGGAGATCACCGCGCTCGCCTTCGCCGCGCTGCGTGGCCGGCTAGCTGCGGACCGCGTTGACGCGCTGGCCCGGCAGGTCGCCGACGGCGCGCTGGACCCCTTCCAGGCCGCCGAGGAACTCCTTAACCAGCGCGTAGGCTTTACCACACCGAATACGTTGTACCCGTGAGGCGGTGTACTCGTGGGTAAGGCGCTTGAGTTGCCGTTTGATCCCATTGACCGGGCGGCGCAAATCTGGGCCAGCAGGTTCGGCCCGTCCCTGTCTATGGCCGCGGTCACCTCGATCATGCGCGCGCAGCAGATCCTGCTGGCTGAGCTCGACGCGCTGCTGCGGCCCTACGACCTGACGTTCGCGCGTTACGAGGCGCTGGTGCTGCTCACCTTCAGCCGCCGCGGCGCGCTGCCGTTGGGGATGATCGGCGAGCGGCTGATGGTGCATCCCACCAGCGTCACGAACATCGTCGACCGGCTGGAACGGCAGCAGCTGGTGATCCGCAGGCCGAACCCGTCCGATGGCCGCGGCAGGCTGGCCGAGATCACCCAGGCCGGCCGGGCGGTGGTGGCGCGGGCCACCGTGGACCTGATGGCCGCGGAGTTCGGGCTCGGCGGATTCGAAGACGGTCAGCTGAAAGAGGTCTTCGACCTGTTCCGTGAGCTAAGGCTCACCGCAGGCGACTTCATCCCCGAGCCGCCCGAGCCCCCGGAGCTGCCCAACCCGCCGGAGGCCACGGGAGAGGCCGGAGCCCCCTGAGCGGCAGACCGGAACCCCCTGAGCGGCAGAAAAGTACCTAGCAGCCCGGGCCCCCGGAGCCCTGCTCTCCCGAGGCCCGGACTCCTAGGAGCCGGTGGTACGCGAGATACGCGAGGGCTGCCAGCGCAGCCCGCCGTCGAAGGTGAACCACACCGTGCCCGACGCGGGGTTCGCGGGCAGCGCGATGCCCTGCTCGTCGGTGGTCATGCCCACGTAGCCGAACCCGCCGGCCGGCACCGCCGCAGTCAGGTTCGCCACCTGCCAGGCGATGTCGCCCATGGGCAGCACGTCGATGCCCTGGTTCGTGCCGAGCACGACGATCTCCGACGGGCTCGCGGCCACCGAGGCGGCGATGCCCGCGGTAGGCGCCGTGGCGATCTGGATCCAGCTCGCCCCGCCGTTCGGCGAGGAGAAGATCAGCTTCTGCTGTCCCGCCGAACTCCCCGAGCCGCTAGAACTCCCCGAGCCGCTAGAACCCCCGGAGCCGCTAGAGCCCCCGGAGCCGCTGGACGCGCAGGCCAGGATGAGCTCCTTCGCGTTCACCGCGCCGAACAGCGCCCCGGCCGGCTGCCCGTCCGCCTGGGCCGGCCCGACCGGGCACGCGGAGGTGATCGAGTTCACCAGCGTCCACGGCCCGCTGCCGTCGACCGGCCCGGCGTACAGCGCCCGGTTAGGCGCGAGCAGGAAGCCGCGGCTGCCGGTCAGCGTGAGGGTGGCGGCCTCGTGCTTGGCGCCGTCGGTCAGCCCCGAGGTCGGGGCGCCCACCGGCGTCCAGTCGCTGGCCGAGCTGCTGGCGGTGGCGGAGGCGGAGTAGAGGGAAAAGCTCGTGCAGGCGGCTGCGAACGCGGATCCGCTGCTGGTACAGGACGCGAACAGCGCGAACACGCGGTTGCCCACCGTCTCCAGGTCGGTGACCCGGAGCCCGCCGGTGCCGACCTGGGTCCAGGTCAGTCCGCCGTCGCGGGTGGCGAACAGCTCGGGGCCGAACGCCCATCCGTCTTCGGTGTTGAGGAACCGGATCTGGCTCACCCCGGTAGACCCGTCCGGCGAGCCGGTAACCGGCGCGGGGACTCCGCTCCAGGTCTTTCCCGCGTCGTCGGTGCGTGCCACCGACGTGCAGAACGCAGTGGCGCAGTGCCCGGCCACCCCGGCCTGGCCGATCACCCAGCCCGTCTCGGTGCCGACGAACGTCACCGACGTGGGCCGAAAGTTAGATGGTACGGGCGCCGGTGCCGTCGGCGACGGGACGGCGGATGCGGCCGCGGACGCCGGGGTGCCGCCGCCGCCGGTGGGCTTAGCCGAGATGGGCGAACCGGCGGCCGCGTCCGGGCGGCCGGCGTTCACCACCGGCAGGCTGACCACCTGCGGAACGGTCACCGCCGCGGCCACGATCACGGCCGCGGCGGCGGCGCCAACGGCCAGCCGGCGGTACTTGCGGCGCCGCGCACGGCGCTTGATCAGCTCGAAGGTGCCCGGCGGCGGCGGGAGCGGATCGATGCGCTCGGTCAGCCACGCGTCGACGTCGTCGTGACGGTCAGGCATCACGGTCTCCCAGCGCCGTCTTTAGCTTGGCGCGGGCCGCGAACAGGTCGGCCTTGATGGTGCCTTCAGGCTTGCGGAGCAGGGCCGCGACCTCCCGGATGCCGAAGCCGCCGTAGTAATGCAGCAGGAACGGGTCGCGCAGCCGCGGCGGGAGGGACGCGATGAGGTTGCGGACGTCCACGTCCTGGTCCGGGTAGGCCAGCGGTTCGGCGGTCGCGCCCGCGGTGACGCTGCGCATGGCCCGCCGTTCCCGCTCGGTCTTGCGCCAGTGGTCACGGATCAAGTTGGTGGCGATCATGTAAAGATAGCTTTGCGGGCTGTCGACCCGGGTCCACCGGGCCAGCAGCCGGACGAACGCCTCGGACGCGATCTCGTGCGCGGTGTCGTCGTCATCGACCAGGCGCCTGACCCAGCCGGCGAGCTTGGGGTATACGCCCTTGAACAGCTCCTCGGCGGCATAGGCGTCGGTTTTGTCCCCATGAGCCCCATGCCCCCCAAGAGCCTCACCAGCGGTGCCCACCGGATCTCCCTCGATGATGTCCGCGGCAGGCGACGGGAACGGCGTGCCGATACGCCCCGTGGGTCTGCCGCCCGGCATGAGCACCATACCGGGGCCGGTCGGGGCGTCCTCGAGAACACCCGTGTGATACGGCAACATCTACCACATTTCTGCCCGGCGACCTGAATCGCCGGATTCCTGCTGGTTTCCTAGGGTCTGGGGTCCTAGGGTCTGGCCCGGGCGCGCCCCCGCGGCGTCCGGGCCGCCGCTGCACGCAAAACCCGCTTGCCGCCTTGCGCTCTTAAGAGACGATGCAGACCGCCCATCGGTTGCACAGAAAGTTCTTTTTTTTCTGAACGGCCCCGCTGCGTGCCTCCGCCCACGCCCCCGCCCGCGCGCCACCGCTGCCCCGTTTTCCCGATTGTCCGAAACCGACCGGGAACGCGGGTCGGTTTCGGACCTTCACCGGGGCGAACCGGGAGCGGTCACGGGCAGTCCGGCGTCCTTGGCCGCGGCGAGCAGGCGCTCGTCGTAGGCCACGAACGCGGTCAGGTCCCGCTTCACCGCCAGCGCGGAGGCCAGGTGGATGGCCTGTGCCGCGGACAGGCCCGGCGGCGGCAGGGTGGCCGAGTTATCGAGCACATCCTGGGTCAGCGCCACCCGCGCGATGCGCTTGAGCAGGCGGTAGCTGCGCGGCAGCGCGCCGGGTTCGGCCCGCCAGATCGCCCGCGGCACCTCCGCCCGGTACAGCGCGCTCGATACCAGCGGCTGGTCCGCGCGTTCGGCGAGCCACCGAGCCAGCGCCGCCGTTTCCGGTTCGGCCAGGGCCAGCTTTACCAGCGCGGAGGAGTCCAGGTAGATCACCGTCGTTCCTCCGCCTCCGCCTGCTCCCGCGGTGCCTGCTCCCGCGGTGCCTCCTCCGGCGGTGCCTGGCCCTCCCCGGCCTGGCCGAGGAGCCTGCTGGCGGCCAGCCGCCCGGAGGCCGGCGACGGGTACGGATCGATATCGCCGACGCCGCCAGGTTCCTCGGCTGGCTCGAGGACCCCGGCCGCGATCAGGCGCTCCAGCGGGCTGCCCGGCTCGAAGACCGGGACCAGCTGTGCGACCAGCCGTCCGCGGTTGGTGATGTCCACCGTGTAGCCCTTCTCCGCCAGGTCGACGTAGACGCTGGCGTGCTGTCGCAGTTCCCTGATTCCTATCCGCCGCCGGGCCGAACCCTGACTGGTCCGGTCGGTGGGCTCGGCGCGGGAGGCTGGCCGCCCCGGCTCACGGGTCCGGGCGTCCCGGCCCCCGGCGCGGCGCCCCGGGTTCACCGGCAGCGGTTCCCGGTCTTCGTCCGGCGTGTCACTCATCGCGCCACGGTAGCACAACAGATGCTACGTGGCGGAGGGCGTTTCCAGGTTCAGCGCCCAGCTCACAGCCCGGCGTGCAACACGACGTGCCAGGGGCGGACGGCGACGGCCAGGAAGCCGCCGGAGACGCTGGTGTCATCTTCGGTCGCGAGCGTGGTCGCCAGGCTCAGCTGGCCGGGTCCCGGCAGCCGCAAGATGGTCATGCCCTCACCCGCCGCGTCGGGCAGCGGGCCCGCGGCGACCAGGTATCCGGCCTCTCGCATCCGGTTGAGGAACGCGATGTGCTCGGCGAACCGCGGGTCTTCGAACAGGGTCCCGAGGGCGGGCGCCCCCGGCCCCGGGCGGTGCAGCAGCGCCACCCACGTGTCCTCGCCCTGCTCGCCGTGTTTGGCGGCGTCATCGCGGTACCGGTCAAACACCATCGGCCAGCCGTGGTCGTATTCGGCGCGGGCGGCGACGGGATCGGCAAAGGCCTCCCAGCCGGAGTGTTCCAGCCTCACCCGCGTCTGGCCCGCCGCGGCGGCGAAGGTGACCTCGACGTGGCTGGCGGGTTCGGCGGGCTGGCCGGGATGCCAGCTGAAGGCCACCGCCTCTGGCGGCTCCCACCGGGTGACGGTTCCCCACACGGCTTCGTGCCCGTCAGCGGAACGTTCGATGATCCGGCCGTCGGTGAACGCCACGGTGGCGTCGGCGCCGTAGACGCTCAGCTGGGCCAGCGGCCACCAGTGGGCCAGCCGTTCGGTGAACACCTCGAACGCGGTGGCCGGGTCCGCGTCGACCAGGATTTCCCTGCGGATCGGCGGGACAGTGTTCACGGGTCGCTCCTTGGCTGGTCGGCGGGTGCCTGGTGCGGGTGGATAGGTGCCTGGTGCGGGTGGGTTCGTGCCTGGCGTTCGGCGTGACGACTGACCTCGGCGGCATAGGCGGCCAGGGCGGTATCCCAGGTCCGCACGAGCCATTGCTGCGCGGCCGCCATCCCGTCTGGCGCCAGCGCGTACAGGTTGCGGGTGCCGACGCTGTGGTGCTCGATGAGCCCGGCGTTGCTCAGCACCCGCAGGTGCTTGCTCACGGCCGGACGGCCGACTGGCAGCCGCTCGGCGAGCTGCCCGACCGGCGTCGGCCCGTCGTGCAGCAACTCGAGGATGCGGCGCCGCACCGGCTCGCCCAGCGCCTCGAAGACGGCATCAGCTGATTGGTTACTCATAAGCAACCGTTACTCTAAAGCAACCAATCCAAAACCGCAAGAATCCGGGATCACGCGAAACGCGGACGCGTTTAGGTTGCGAGGGCGGCGTGCACCAGGTCGAGCAGCTCATCATCCGAAACGTCGGCCGCATCTTGCGGTCGCAGCCGGATCGTTCCCTTGCTTGTCCGCAACGCGGGATGGCGGGCGATGAAACCTGCCTCGCTGCCCTGCGGCCAGCCGTATATCGACACCCCGTGCTGCCACACGCCGACGTGCAGGCGCCGGCGGCCGACCCGGTAGGTGGGGATCCGATAGGAGATGACCACGGCCACGTCGGGGTAGGCGGCCAGGATCAACCGGTGCACCCGGTCGAACAGGGGGCGGTTCCCGGGGTCGATCCCGTCGATGTACTCTCGGGCGGCCTCATCCATCCGTCTATTGTGCCTGCCGCCCGCATCGATGCGGCGATGGCATCATGCTGTCATGACGACCGGAGGCCCTATCGCCGAGCACGCCAGGAAAGCTGACGAGTCGTCTCCGGTCATTCGCTTCTATCAGGAACGGGACCTGGCCGCGGTCTACGCCATCTGCGTGCAGACCGCGGACGGCGGCGGGGACGCCCGGGGCAAGTACCGCAGCGATGACCTGATGCCTGACCTGTTCGCCGGTCCCTACGTCTTCGGAGAACCTCAGCTCGCCTTCGTCCTGGACGACGGGAACCATCCGGTCGGCTATGTGCTCGGCACCGCGGACACGGCCGCGTTCGCCCGCGCCTACCGCGAGCGGTGGATCCCGCGGCTGGCCGGCCGCTACCCGGTCCCGCCGCAGCCCCCGGTCACCCCTGAGGATCAGATGCTCGCCCTGCACTACCGGCCGGAGCGCCTGCTCTGGCCGGGCCTGCTCGACTACCCGGCCCACCTGCACATCGACCTGCTGCCTGCCTTCCAGGGAGCGGGCTACGGCCGCAGGCTGCTCGAGACCTTCGCGGCGGCGGCGGCCCGGGCCGGCGCGGTCGGCGTGCATGTCTGCGTCGTCGCGGGTAACGTCAACGCCATCGGCTTCTACCGCCGTCTGGGCTTCGGCACGCTGATGGTAGACGAGCCAGGTGGGGTCATCTACCTCGGCCGCAAGCTCTTACCACCCGGCACCCGAGGGCAACCAGAGGGGCAACCCGGACGCAGCGGAAGAGGCAGTCCGGACGCAGCGGAAGCGGCATAAGAACCGGCCGGACGGAGTTATGCCACCGGGCTACCGGGGGAGTCCCGGATCAAAGAGTGACACCAATACGGCAGGATGGAATCATGCAGCCGCGAGATTTTTCGCTTTATGGGGCCGTCGATCTGGGTGCGCGGCAAGCGGCCGCGCAGCGCAGGCAGCAGACGGCTCAGTCCGGCGGGCCGGCCGCCTCGAACGGCGGTACCGTCATCGAGGTCACCGAGGAAACCTTTAACACCGACGTGGTGGAGCGGTCCCGCACCACGCCCGTGATCATGGACCTGTGGGCGGAATGGTGCGGGCCGTGCAAGCAGCTCTCGCCGGTGCTGGAGAAACTGGCCGCCGAGGCGGCCGGCCAGTGGATTCTCGCCAAGGTCGACGTCGACGCTAACCCCCAGCTCAGCGCGGCCCTCCAGGTGCAGAGCATTCCCATGGTGGTCGCGGTGCTCGGCGGCCAGCTGGTCGACGGCTTCCTCGGCGCGATGCCAGAAGCCCAGGTCCGCCAGTGGATCAGCCAGGTCCTGGCCGCGGCGGAGAAGGCGGGCATGCAGCTGACCGGGCCCGCGGTCGCCGAGGCCGAGGCCGAGGACGAGGCCGGGGACCAAGAGGGCGACGCCCAAGCGGGCGAACGGCGCGGGGGCGAGGGCCGCGAGGGCGCCGTCCCGCCCGGAGCAGGCGGGATCCCGGCGGGCCGCCCAGGAGCCCCGGGCGGTCCTCCCGGCGGCTACGGTCCTGGCGGTCCTGGCGGTCCGCAGGTGCCGCCGGCGTATGCCGAAGCGCGTGCGGCCATGGAGCGCGGTGACCTGGACGGCGCCGCCCGGGCCTTCGAGTCCGAACTGGCGAATTCGCCCGGTGATCCGGTCGCCAAGACCGGGCTGGCCCAGGTCAACTTGATCCGCCGGATCAGCTCCTACGATCAGGCCAAGGTCCGCAAGGAGGCGGCCGAACATCCCGATGACGTCCAGGCCCAGAGCCAGGTTGCTGACATCGACCTGGCTTCGGGGCGGATCGAGGAGGCGTTCGACCGGCTGCTCGGCGTCGTACGGCGTACCTCCGGCGCCGAACGCGACCAAGCCCGGGCGCACCTGGTCAGCTTGTTCGAGCTCCTCCCGCCGCGCGATCCGAACGTCACCAGGGCCCGTTCTACCCTGTCGGCCCTGCTCTTCTGACCGCGATCGACCGCCATCGACCGCGCGGTAACTTCAAATCCGAAGTCGAGGGAATATCAAAGTCGAGTTGTAAGTTCCTTGCCAATAGAGGGTGAGGCCGGCTAGCGTCGGCCGCACTCCTCCAGAAAACCCTTCGGAGGTGAGGCAAGGATGTATTTGACAACTTTTGACCCGTTTGCCCGGGATCTTCAGCGTCAGTTCGACCGGCTGGCCCGGACCTCGTTCGGTCCGTCCGCCGCGATGCCGATGGACGCGGTACGCCGCGAGGGCGACGTCGAGCTGCGGTTCGACGTCCCCGGCATTGACCCCGACTCGATCGAGGTCACCGTGGACCGCGGTGTCCTGTCGGTCAGCGTCACGCGGACCGACGAGCGGAGCGAGAACGAGAACGAGAAGTTCGTCGTGCGGGAGCGCAGGACGGGCACCGTCACGCGCCGCGTGCGCCTGTCGGAGAACCTGAACGCCGAGGCTGTCGAGGCCGACTACCGCAACGGCGTCCTGCAGGTCCGGATTCCGGTCCTGGAGCAGGCGAAGCCGCGCAAGATTGAGGTCCGCCAGGCGGACGCGCAGGCCGAACTGGTCAGCTAACCCTGATCAGCTCGTCACGACGAGCGGCCGGCCGAGCGCGATGCGCCCGGCCGGCCGCTTACCATGTGGGGAGGGAACGCTATGGCATCATCACCGCTCGACGACGAGCACGCGCCGCTCTACACGGTCGGGCAGGTCGCGGAGCTGCTCGCGGTCAAGCAAGCCTTCCTGCGCCGCGTCGACGAGCTGCAGGTCGTCTCGCCGCAACGGACGCCCGGCGGCCAGCGCCGCTACACGCGGTACGAGATCCGCGTCATCCAGCAGGTCGTCTCGATGGCCGACGACGGCATCACCCTGCAGGCCATCCGCCGCATCATCGAACTCGAACGCCAGCTGGCCGAGGTCACGAGGCAGCGCGACGAGCTGGCCCATCGCCTGTCCGGACTCCTTTAAGACCAAATCTTCCGAACGGGCACTGGCATCACCCCGAAGTAACCGCCCTTTCGCCCCCGCCTGGCCGGACCCTGAGGACCCCGGAGCCCCCGCCGACCCCGGAGCGCCAAGAACCTCCGCGAGCTGCTCGAGGGCCGGCAGCGCGTCGGCGAGCGCGGCGCGCTGGTCGGGGGCGAGCAGCTGCATGCTCGCGGCCAGCGCCAGGGTGCTCTCGGTGCGGATCCGTTCCAGCGCGTCCTGGCCGTGCGCGGTGATGGCCAGGGTGCTCGCGCGGGCGTCGCTCGGGTCGGCGCACCGGCGCACGTAGCCGCTGTCTTCCAGCGCCGTCACCAGCCGGGTCAGTGTCGACGGCGCGATTCCCTCGGCGGCGGCCAGGTCGCCAAGCCGCATCGGCCCGGAATGGCCGACGGTAGCCAGCGCGGCCAGCTGCGTGGGCGTCAGGCCGGCCAGCTGGTGCCGGCGCAGCCGGCGGGACAGCCGGGCCAGCGCGACCCGCAGCCTGGTCACGTCGATCACGGGGCCGTCGGCCTCCGCCGCGTCGACGGCGAGGGCCAGTTTCGGGCCGGTCCCGCCCCCGGGCCCCGCACCGGTTCCGGGCCCCGCGCCGGCCGCCAACACACCGAATGGCGATTCCGTGCTCACCTTCTCAGCCTACGCCGTGCGCGCCGTACGCTTGGAGTCCAGCGGAAAGGCGGGAACCGACGTGGCCATGGCGCCAAGTGTCTCCTATTCGATTACCGTCCGCCTCGAGGTGGCCTCCCGCGGGCGCGCGGTGAGCGAGATCACCCGGGCCGTGGAGCAGGCCGGCGGCGTGGTGACGGCGCTGGACGTGACGGCGGGCGGAAACGAGCGGCTGCGGGTCGACGTCACCTGCGCCGCCGGGGACACCGCGCACGCCGAAGCGATCGTGGCCGCGCTGGCCGGGATCCAGGACGTGACCGTCCACAAGGTCAGCGACCGCACGTTCCTGCTGCACCTCGGCGGGAAGATCGAGATGCGCTCGAAGGTGCCGCTGCGGAACCGGGACGACCTGTCGATGGCGTACACCCCCGGGGTGGGACGCGTGGCGCTGGCCATCGCGGCGAACCCGGAGGACGCGCGACGGCTCACGATCAAGCGGAACTCCGTCGCCGTGGTGACCGACGGCTCGGCCGTGCTCGGCCTGGGCAACATCGGGCCGTATGCCGCCATGCCCGTGATGGAGGGCAAGGCCGCCCTGTTCAAGCGGTTCGCCGGCATCGACGCCTGGCCGATCTGCCTGGACAGCCAGGACACCGATGAGATCGTGCGCACCGTGCAGCTCATCGCACCCGGGTTCGGCGGTATCAACCTGGAGGACATCAGCGCGCCGCGGTGTTTCGAGGTGGAGCGCAGGCTCCGCGGGCTGCTCGACATCCCGGTTTTTCACGATGACCAGCACGGCACGGCGATCGTGGTGACGGCGGCGCTGACGAACGCGCTGCGGGTGGTGGGCAAGAAGCTCAGCGAGGTGCGTATCGCGATAGCGGGCGCCGGCGCCGCCGGGACGGCCGTGCTCAAGCTGCTGCTCCTCGGCGGGGCCGCTCACGTCGTGGTCTGCGACGAGGTGGGGGCGGTGTACGCGGGCCGCCCGGACCTGGACGAATCCCTGCGCTGGATCGCGGAGAACACCAACCGTGACGGTTACGCGGGCGACCTGCCCGGGGCCCTGCGGGGCGCCGACGTGTTCATCGGGCTGTCGGCGCCGGGGATCCTGTCCGGCGGCGACATCGCGGCCATGGCGCCAGATGCGATCGTCTTCGCCCTCGCCAATCCCGATCCCGAGGTGGACCCGGACGTGGCCATGGATTATGCCGCCGTGGTGGCCACCGGACGCAGCGACTACCCGAACCAGATCAACAACGTGCTGGCCTTCCCCGGCGTGTTCCGCGGGCTGCTGGACGCGCAGAGCCGGTTCATCACCGACGACATGCTGATCGCCGCCGCGCAGGCGCTCGCGGACGTGGTGTCACCGGACGAGATCGGCCCGCACTACATCATCCCCTCGGTGTTCCATCCCGACGTGACGTCATCTGTCGCTGTCGCGGTCGCGGACGTCGCGACCCAGAATCCCGACCGATGATAAGGATGTGGACGACCAGAATCCTGACCGATGATAAGGAAATGGACGAAATGCCATCGGAAGCCCAGGCGGGCCGCCTGCTCGTCGCCACTCCGGTGCTCGGGGATCCCAACTTCCGCCGGACCGTCGTCCTGATCGTGGAACACGAGGCCGAGCAGGGCACTCTCGGCGTGGTGCTGAACCGGCCGACGCAGGTCCCGGTCGGGCAGGTGCTCGAGCCGTGGACCGAGCTGGCCACCGATCCGTCGGTCGTGTTCAACGGCGGCCCGGTCGCGCCGACCAGCGCGCTGGCACTCGCGCACGTGCCGGGGACCGACGAGCCGGTCGGCTGGCATCCGCTGGACGGTTCGCCCGCCATGGCCCGGCTCGGCCTGGTCGATCTCGACGCCCCGCCGGGACTGCTCGCCGCCGCGATCGCCTCGCTGCGGGTGTACGCGGGCTACGCCGGCTGGAGCGCCGGCCAGCTTCAGGCGGAAATCGACGAGGGTGCGTGGTATGTGGTAACCGCCGAGCCGTCCGACGCGTTCAGCGCCGAGCCGGGGCGGCTGTGGCCCGCGGTGCTACGCCGCCAGGGCGGCGAACTCGCCTACGTGGCCACCTATCCCGACGACCCGGGCCTGAATTAGCCACCTCGCGGCGATCTCGGGCAGACGGGGCCAGGACCACGTAGACTCAGCGATCGTGAGTGGTACCGAGGTTCTTCCCGAGCAGGAAACGCGCATCCACGAGGATGTGCGGCCCGATACGTCGCACGGCGACCATGAGCGCTTCGCGCACTACGTGGACAAGAGCAAGATCGTCGACAGCATGGTGACCGGCACTCCTGTGACCGCGCTCTGCGGCAAGGTCTGGGTCCCCAGCCGGGATCCCAAGCGTTATCCGGTCTGTCCCACCTGCAAGGAAATCTACGAGCGTCTCCCGTCCGGCGGCGAAGGCGACGACTGACTCGCGCGTTTGAGACACATCACACGCGGCGTGTTGGCCACGCTGCCGTCCTCCCACCCCGGTAACATTTCGGCCTCGTGAGCACTCCCCGCAGCGAGCAAACCCCCCGCCAGGAGAGCCGCCTCCGCTCCGTGGACACCCCCCTCCCGGCAACCCCGGTTGCCGACGAGTATCAACACGTGCCCGTTCGGGATGATCTGCTGGTAGGTCTTCGTGGCTGGCAGAAAGACGCCTACTACGAGTATTTCAAGCGGCCGCGGCGCGATTTTCTCCTGGTCGCCACGCCGGGAGCGGGCAAGACCGCCTGGGCGCTCACGGTCGCGGCCGAACTGCTCGCGCGGCGCGAGGTGGCCATGCTCACGATCGTCACCCCGACCGAGCACCTCAAGCATCAGTGGGCGGACGCGGCCGCCCGGTTCGGCCTCGCGATCGACTCCTCCTACAAGAACGCCCAGGGCCGGGCCGGCGCCGACTTCGCCGGCGTCGCGGTCACCTACGCGCAGGTCGCCGCGCACCCCGCGCTGCACAGGCAGCGCACGGAGAACCGGCGCATGCTGGTCATCTTCGACGAGATCCACCACGCGGGCGACGCGCTGTCCTGGGGCGACGCGGTCACCGAGGCCTTCGACCCGGCCCGGCGCAGGCTGGGGCTGACCGGGACGCCGTTCCGCACCGACGCCAACCCGATCCCGTTCGTGACCTACGTCGACGAGCCGGGCGGCGGCAAGCGCAGTTCCTCGGACTACGTCTACGGCTACGGGCCCGCGCTGGAGGACAGCGTGGTCCGGCCGGTGATCTTCCTGGCCTACTCGGGCGAGATGCGCTGGCGCACCCGGGCCGGGGACGAGATCACCGCCACCCTGGGCACCCCGATGACCAAGGACCAGATCGCGCAGGCCTGGCGGACGGCGCTCGATCCTGCGGGGGAGTGGGTCAGCCGGGTGCTCGAGGCCGCCGACAAGCGGCTGACCGAGGTGCGCCGGGGCATGCCGGACGCCGCCGGCCTGGTCATCGCGGGCGACCACGAGGACGCACGGGCCTACGCCGCGCTGCTCCGCCGCAAGACCGGCAAGCGTCCCGTCGTGGTGCTCTCCGACGACCCGGCCGCGAGCAAGAAGATATCCGCGTTCACCGATTCCGGCGACCGCTGGATGGTCGCGGTGCGGATGGTGTCCGAGGGAGTGGACATCCCCCGCCTGGCCGTCGGGGTGTACGCGACCAGCGTGTCCACGGCCCTGTTCTTCGCCCAGGCGGTGGGCCGGTTCGTCCGGGTCCGGCGGCGGGGGGAGACGGCGTCGGTGTTCCTGCCGTCGGTTCCGGTGCTCCTGTCCTACGCCGCCGAACTCGAGGCCGAACGGGACCACATCCTGCGCTACCGCATCGGCGACGCGCCCGAGGAAGAAGAACTCGAGCAGGCCCAGCGCCAGCGCGATACCCCTGACACGCTCGACGGCCCCGCCTTCCAGGCGCTCACCGCGTCCGCGCATTTCGATCGCGTGCTGTACGACGGCGGGGAGTTCGGCACCGCGACCACGGCAGGCTCGCCGGAAGAAGAGGACTTCCTCGGCCTGCCCGGCCTGCTCGACCCCGACCAGGTCCGGACCCTGCTCCGCCAGCGCCAGAGCGCCCAGCTCACCACCCGCTCCGCCACCGCCAGCTCCCGCACCGCCAGCTCCACCGCCGCCCCCGCCCCCGCTGCTTCCCCCACCACCTCCGCTGTTTCCGCCGCCTCAGCCGAGGATGCCGTGGCCGCGCCCCCGGTAAGCCGTCAGGCGCTGGCCGCGCTGCGCAAGGAACTCAACGGCCTAGTCGGCGCGTGGAGCCACCGCACCGGCCAGCCCCACGGTGTCATCCACGCCGAACTGCGCCGCGTCTGCGGCGGCCCCCAGCTACCCCAGGCCACCGCCGACCAGATCCAGACCCGCATCGACATGATCCGCCGCTGGGCCGTCTCCGGCCGCTAACCCGAGCCCCGCCCTATCGGCGGCTGGCCTCCTGTGCGGCACGTTCTACCTGACTCCGGTAGTTCGCCCACCAGTCCTGGTCGCCTTCCGGCAGGTTGTCGTTGCCGTCCTGCATCCCGGCGGCCCCGTCGATGAGCTCCCGGACGATGTCCGCCTGCCCGGCATGCCGGTGGGTCTCGGCGGTCATGCGGACCACCATGTGGTGCAGCGTCACCTCGTTCTCCTCGGCCGGCCACCACGGCACGTGCCCGATCGCGTCCAGCGGCAGTTCGGCGATCGTGGCGTCCGAATGCGCCCACGCCCGGTGGTACAGCCCGATAATCTGCTCACGCGTCTCGTCGGCCTTGGCCCACATGTCCGCGTTGGGCTCGTCGGGGTCGAACTCCGGCAGCGGCTCGCCGTGCGGTCGGCCGAACGTGTCGCCGAAGGACCCAAGCTCGGCGCTCGCCACGTGTTTAACCAGCCCGAGCAGATTGGTGCCGGTCGGCACCAGCGGCCGTCTGACGTCGTACTCGCCAAGCCCGTCCAGCTTCCACAGCAGGGCCTCACGAGCTTCTTGCAGGTAAAGGTGAAAGTCCGCCTTCGGATCCAGTCGAGTCATGCCGGCCCGCCGTGGACGGTGCCGGTGAGCTCCACGTTGGCGGCGCGCAGGTCCTCGATGGCCCTGGCGGTGGAATCCGGCGCGACACCCGCGGTCAGGCCCAGCAGGACCCGGGTGGCGAAGCCGGTCCGGGCCGCGTCCGCGGCCGTCGCGTGCACGCAGTAGTCGGTGGCGATGCCGACCACGTCCACCTCGTCGACACCGCGCACGCGCAGCCAGTCGGCCAGCGGCGTCCCGGCCTCGTCAACGCCCTCGAAACCGCTGTAGGCGGCGGCGCGCGCCCCCTTCAGGAACACCGCCTGCACCGCGCCGGTGTCCAGGTCCGGGTGGAAGTCCGCCCCGGACGTCCCCGCCACGCAGTGCGGCGGCCAGGAGGCCGCGTAATCCGGATGGTCGGAGAAATGACTGCCCGGGTCCACGTGGAAGTCCTTGGTCGCCACGACGTGCCCGTAGTCACCGCTACCGGCGACGTGCTCGCTGATGGCGCGGGCCACCGCGGCACCCCCGGTCACCGCGAGCGAGCCGCCCTCGCAGAAGTCATTTTGCACATCGACGATGATCAGTGCGCGCATGGGCCCAACGGTATCCTCCGGTCCGCTACTCGCCGATCTCGGCCGGCGTCCCGTCGGTGATCCGCACCAGCTCGGCGAACGACGTCGGGAACACGGTGTGCGGGTGCCCGGCGGCGGCCCAGATCACGTCGTACTTCTCCAGCCAGGTGTCCACCACGGTGCGGATCGGGGCGGGATGCCCGACCGGGCCCACGCCGCCGATAGCCTGGCCGGTCCAGGCCCGGACCGACCGCGCGTCCGCCCGCTGCACCACAGCGGCGCCGATGAGCTGGGCGACCCGGGCGACCTCCACACGGTGGGCGCCGCTGGTCATGACGAGCAGCGGCGCCCCGTCCGCGCTGAACACCAGGCTGTTCGCGATCGCGCCCACCTCGCAGCCGAGCTGGACGGCCGCGGCGGCGGCCGTCGGCGCGCTCTCCGGCAGCTCTCTCACCTCACCGGACACGCCCAGGTTGCGAAGCACGGCGGCGAACCGAGAGAAGTCAACTGGCATGCGAGCAGGCTAGCGACGCCGCGCCCGTCTCGGCCAGCCGTTTTCGCGCCCGCGCCCGGGTCGGTGTCGACCTTGGCCAGCCGACAGCCCACGCCGTCGGGTGAGCGTTGCCGTGTTCGGCGTGTCCTAGCTGCTCAGCTGGGTCCGGCGCCGGTCGCGGCCAGCTCACGCGCGCCGTCCGCGCCGAGAGTTCCGAGAGTTCCCGGCGGCGCCCACACCCCGCGCCTGCGCAGCTCGGGCAGTACGCCCTCGGCGAACCAGTACGCCTCCTCCAGGTGCGGGTAGCCGGACATGATGAACTCCGAGATACCCAGCGCGGCGTACTCCTCGATCAGATCCGCCACCTGCGCATGGCTGCCGACCAGGGCGGTACCCGCGCCGCCGCGCACCAGCCCGACCCCGGCCCACAGGTGCGGATAGATTTCCAGGTCGCTGGCCCGGCCGCCGTGACGGTAGCTCGCGTGCAGGGCGCGCATCCGGTTCTGGCCGGTCGACTCGCTGGCGCCCAGGATCTTCTGGGCGGTCTCGATCTCGGCCGGGTCGATGTGGTCGAGCAGCGTGTCCGCGACGGCCCAGGCCTCGGCCTCGCTGTCCCTGGTGATCACGTGCAGCCGGATGCCGAACCGCAGCTCCCGGCCTTCCGCGGCCGCCAGGCCGCGCATCCAGGCCAGCTTCTCGGCCACCTGCTCCGGCGGTTCGCCCCAGGTCAGGTAGGTGTCCACGTACCTGGCCGCGACCGGCCCGGCGGCCGCCGAGGAGCCGCCGAAGAAGACGCCGGGTACCGGCTCCGGCGGTCGCATCACCGTGGCCCCGGTCACCTGGTAGTACTTGCCGTCGAAGTCGAACGGCGTCCCGGTCCAGGCGCCCCGCACGATGGCCAGGAACTCCCCGGTGCGGGCGTACCGCTCGTCGTGCGACAGGTGGTCGCCGAACCGGCGCTGCTCGTCGGCCTGCCCTCCGGTCACCACGTTGAGCAGCAGCCGGCCGCGGGACAGCCGCTGGTAGGTGGCCGCCATCTGCGCGGCCAGGGTGGGGGAGATCAGCCCGGGCCTGAAGGCCACCAGGAACTTCAGCCGCGAGGTTTCCCCGATCAGCGCGGCGGTGGCCAGCCAGGCATCCTCGCACCAGGTCCCGGTCGGGGTGAGCACCGCGGAGAACCCGAGCTGCTCGGCGGCCCTGGCCACCTGCCCCAGGTAGTCCAGATCGGGCAGGCGCTGCGCGCCGGACGCGCCGGCCAGCGGGATGGCGTGCCCGCGGCCGACGATCGTCCGTCCGTCACCCGAGGTAGGGAGGAACCAGTCGAAGGTCAAGGTCATGAGTGGTTTGCTCCCTACCTCGAAGTGAACTGCCAACGGCGCGCTAATGGCTACCCGCCCACCGTGCTGTTGAATTCCTCGGTGATGTAATCCGAAATGTTGACCTTGTTCGGGATCAGCCCGGCCGCGAAGAACTGGTTGACCAGGTTCTGCTCGGACGAGACGGTGGCGCTGGTGATCGCGATGGGGGTGGTGCCGTCGATCTTCGCGGCCACGTCCATGATGCTGGCCGGCAGTCCGGCCGCCTTGCCCCAGGCCGCCCCCCAGGCCGTCGGGTGGGTCGCCGCCCACACGTAGGCCTTGTCCAGCGTGGCCAGATAGACCTTGATCGCGGCGGCCTTGTCCGGGTTGGCCACGGCGGACTTCGAGGCCACCTCGAACGAGTACGGGCTGCCGTAGCCGGACCCGGTGGCCAGCACCTTGGCGCCGTCCTGGGCGACGGCCTGCTGGACGTAGGGCGGCCAGATGTCCCAGGCGTCCACGGAGCCAGACGTGAACGCGGCCAGGGCCAGAGCCGGCTGCAGGTTCACCAGGGTGACGTCCTTGGGGGTCAGGCTCGCCTTGGTGAGCACGGTCAGCAGGTTGTAGTTGGCCGAGCTGCCCGACCCGTAGGCGATCTTCTTGCCCTTCAGCTGCTGGATCGAGGTGATCGGGGAGTTCTTCGGCACGAGCAGCGCGTCCTGGTCGCCGTTGGTCTGGCGGGCACCGACGATCTCGACCGCCTCACCGCCGGACGCCGCGAAGACGGGCGGGGCGTCGCCGACGCCGCCGATGTCGACGGAGCCCGAGGCCATGGCCTCCAGCATCGGCGGACCGGAGGTGAAGTCGGACCAGGTGACATGGAACGGCAGCGAGTTCAGCAGGCCAGCCGCGGACAACACCGCCTCGGCCCCGGTCCCCTTCTGGTCGCCGACGTTCAGCGTCACCGAGGACAGGTTCACCGAGCTGGACGAGGCCGACGGGCTGCTGGTGCTCGCGGCGGAAGTCCCGCTGCTCGACGATGACGACGATGATGAGCAGCCCACGGCGGCGAGCCCCGCTGCGGCGAGCAGCGTGACGGCATAGAGCCTTGGTCTCTTAATCATGTGATTTCCCTAAATGTTCGAAAGGGTTGTTCAGTCGGTTTCCCCGGCAGGAACGCCGAGTTGGGTCAGCAGCCGGAGCCGCAGCGCCACGAGGTCGGGGTGATCACGGTCCCGCGGCCTCGGTACGGTGATGGGCGAGGAGTGGGTAATCTGCCCCTCGCCCAGGACGAGGACGCGGTCGGCGAGCGCGATGGCCTCGTCTACGTCGTGCGTGACCAGCAGCACGGCCGGCTGGTGCTGCGTCCACAGGCTGAGCACCAGGCGGTGCATGGTGATCCTGGTCAGCGCGTCAAGCGCGCTGAACGGTTCGTCGAGCAGCAGCAGGCGTGGCTCGCGGACCAGCGCCCGGGCCAGCGACGCGCGCTGCGCCTCGCCGCCAGACAGTGTGGCGGGCCAGGCCGAAGCTCGCTCGGCTAGCCCTACCTCATCCAGGGCGGTGCGGGCGCTGGCCTCCGGATCGGCGGCCCGCAGGCCGAGCGCGACGTTAGCCAGCACCTTCTTCCACGGCACCAGCCGTGGTTCCTGGAACGCGACCGACACCGGGCCCGGCACCGACAACTGGCCGGTCACCTCCCGGTCCAGCCCCGCGAGCGCGCGCAGCAGCGTGGACTTGCCCGAGCCGCTGCGCCCGATCAGCGCGATGAACTCGCCGGGAGCGATGTCCAGGTCCAGCCGGTCCAGAACGGTCCGGTGGCCGAACGTGCGGCTAAGTTCCCGCACGGAGGCCGCCGTGGCCGGCTCGAGGGGATCGGGGGGAGATACCACGCGCCGTTCGGCGGACTGTTCTTGTTCCTTTACTGCCCGAAGTCGCGACGCCATGCCAGTGCCTTCCTTTGCAGCAGGCGCACCGCGCCGTTGAGGAACAGGCCGAGGATCGCGTAGACGATGAGCGCCACCATGATCACGCTGTTGTCCAGGAACTGCTGGGCCTGGGTGATAATGAAGCCGAGGCCGCTGGTCGCGTTGATCTGCTCGCCGACGACGAGCGCGAGCAAGGAGGAGATCACGCTCAGCTGCAGCCCGGTCAGCGCCTGGGGAAGCGCGCCGGGCAGCACGATGTGCCGGATCATCTCGGACCTGCGCAGGCCGAGGACGTGACCGAGCTCGCCGAGCTTGCTGTCGACGCCGCGGATGCCAGCGAACGTGTTGAGGTACATCGGGAACAGGGCCGACAGCATGACGAACAGCACCTTCGGCAGCTCGCCGATGCCGAACCAGACGATGAACAGCGGGATCAGCCCGAGCAGCGGAATGCTGCGCAGCGCCTGCAGGATCGGGTCGGCGACCGTCTCGCCGACGCGGCTGAGCCCGGTGACGACCGCGAGCAGCACGGCGATGATGATGCCGATCGAGAAGCCGACCGCCCAGCGCTCGAAGGACACGAGCAGTGATTCCTGCAGCGTCCCGTAGGTCGGCGAGTTGGTGACCACCAGGGTGTACGCCGTGTGCGCGATCGAGGCCGGCGAGACCAGCTTGCTGGCCGGCAGGATCCCGGTGCTGCTGGCCGCCTGCCAGAGGCCGACCAGGGCGACCGGGCTGATCAGGCGATGCCAGCGGCGGCCGCGCCTGCGGCGGGTCGGCGGTCTGGCCGCCGCCAAGACGCCACCGCGGCTCCTCACGACAGTGTCTGTCAGTTCGGCCTGGTCGCGCACGTTAAGGCCCTTTTCTGCGGTTTCAGGCATGGACCCACCTTCGGATGGAGCGAACCGGGTTTATGGCAGCGCACGGGTATGCGCTAAGCCCTGGGTGGCGGAGCCCCCAGAGGCTGTGGAGTTGATGCCCTCGGGGGTCTTGGGGGTCGAGCGCCATGCCCAGGGGTCTTGCGCTGCTCAGCGCTGCTCGACGTAGGACGGCCGACAGGCGGCGCTGGACTGCCGACCCAGATCGGTGTACAGGCGCGCTACTAGCGGCTCAGGCTGACCCATGCCACCAATGTAGCCCAATTGTCTATTAAGTCAATGGGTATTATTGACAAAGTCCGCCGGATCGCTACCAGGTGAAGGATGTACGGCGCGACGGCCGGGCTGGCGCTGGCGGCGGGCTGGGGTCCGGCAGGCCGCCACACCCCGTGGGTCCAGGTCCCCGGTGCGCGCCGCCACGACGCCGGGGCTGACGACACCGGTGCGGTACTCGCAGGCCCCCCGGGGCGGCCCGTCGCGGGCCGCCCCGTTCCCGGCAGGCTGGCCGTGATGCCCACGGCGGCCGCCGCCACGACCGCGGTGATTGCGGCGGCCGTCACGGCCCTGCGTATCCCGCGCTGCCGGGCCCGCCTCCGCAGGACCCGGATGTCGGGGACGGGCAGGTAACTGAGCGGGTGGACCCAATCGGCAAGCTGCGTGCGCAGTTCGTCATCGAGCATTGGGCACCTCCTCGTCCGATTCCTTGAGCTCGCGTTCCAGCCGTTGCCTGGCCGCCGCCAGCCGGGTCCTGACCGTGCCCGCGGAGACCCCGCAATCGCGGGCGATGTCATCAACCGGCAGATCGGCCAGGTAGTACAGGACCACCACCTGACGCTGGAGCAGCGGCAGCCGCATCAGCGCGACGCTCAGCGCCGTCGCCTCCAGCGGGTCGTGCCGGTCGTCGGACGCCCCGCGCTGTCCCGCCGCCAGCAGCGCGGCCAAGAGCCTGGCCCGGCGCATCCGCCTGGTCGCGTCGATGGTGAGCCGGAGCGCGACCCGCCGAACCCACGCCTCGGGCAGGTCGTAGCGGACGACCTGCGGCCACCGGGTCAGCGCCCGGGCGAATGCCTCCTGGGCGATGTCCTCGGCCTGGTTCCGGTCGCCGACCATCGCGGCCACCAGCGCGACCATCCGGCCGTAGCTCAGCTCCAGGACCCCAGCTCCAGGACCTCCGTGGCACCCGGATCTTCCCGCCGTAAACAAACGGCGCCTAAAGTTCTTCGCCGTTGGGCTCGAACACGGTGGGGATGGCGGGGTAGCCGCGGGACAGCTGCAGCGCGTACGGCGGCAGCTCGGCCAGGGCCCGGCGGTGCCGGGCCCGCGCCGCCGACGCTTGCTCGCGACCCACGATCTCGCCGCCCACCACGAGCGGCACGAGCAGTTCCCGGTCCAGCGGTCCGGGCTCCGGCGGGATGAGGCTGATCCGTTCGCTCAGCGCGATGCCGTGCTCGTCGCGGTGCCGCACCGCCCACTTGCGCCCGCCCCGCCCCGGCTTGCCCACCGAGCGCTTGGCCACCGGCCGCAGCTCACTGCCAGTCGAAACAGTCGAAACAGTCGAAACATCCGAAGCGCCGGAAGCGCCCGAAGCGCCCAAGGCATCCGAAGCGCCCGACGACCTGGCCACCAGCTTGTACACCAGGGCCGCCGTCGGCGCGCCCGACCCGGTGACCAGCGAGGTGCCGACTCCGTACCCGTCCACCGGAACCGCCCCCAGCGCCGCGATCGAATACTCGTCGAGGTCACCGGTCAGCACGATCCGGGTATGGACCGCGCCGAGCTCGTCAAGCAGCGCCCGCACCTGCCGGGCCAGCACCGGCAGGTCGCCGCTGTCGATCCGCACCGCGCCGAGGTCCGGGCCCGCCAGCTCGACGGCGGTCCGCACCGCCCGGGGTACGTCGTAGGTGTCCACGAGCAGCGTGGTGCTGGTGCCGAGCGCCTCGAGCTGGGCGGCGAAGGCATCCCGCTCGCTGTCGTGCACCAGCGTGAACGCGTGCGCGCTGGTGCCCGCGCTCGGCACGCCGTACTCGCGGGCGGCTCGCAGGTTTGACGTGGAGGCGAAGCCGGCGATGTAGGCGGCCCGCGCGCTGGCGACTGCGGCGAGCTCGTGGGTCCGCCGCGAGCCCATCTCGATCAGCGGCCGGTCGTCTGCCGCCGTCACCATCCGGGACGCGGCGGATGCGATCGCGCAGTCGTGGTTCAGGATGGAAAGGGCCACGGTTTCCAGCAGCACCGCCTCGGCGAAGGTGCCTTCTACGACGAGGATCGGCGAGCCGGGAAAGTAACAATCACCCTCCGGGTAGCCCCAGATGTTGCCGCCGAAACGGTACGATTCGAGGAAAGCCAGCGTCGGGGCGTCCACGATGCCCGCGCGGCCAAGGAACTCCAGGTCGGCCGGGCCGAAGCGGAACTGCTCGACCGCGTCGAGCAGCCGCCCGGTGCCTGCCACGACGCCGTACCTGCGGCCGTGCGGCAGGTGCCTGGCGAATACCTCGAAGACGGCCCGGCGGCTGGCCGCGCCGCTACGCAGGGCTGCCTGCAGCATGGTGAGCTCGTACCGGTCGGTCAGCAGCGCTGTTCCAGCCGGGGCGGTCCCAGCCGGGCCGGGCCCGGGGGAGTCACCGGGTGGAGGCTGGTGGTTCACGGGATTGGTCACAGGTGGAAGACTACGGAGTGGGAGGTGGGTAGGAGTGAGCACGGCGCCCGCTGAGGTAGATCTTCCACGATCCGCTGACAAACCGGTATCGGACCGGCCCTGGGTCACTATCGTCTGGAACGACCCTGTCAACCTGATGTCCTACGTGACGTATGTCTTTCAGCATGTCTTCGGTTACCCGAAGAAGAAGGCGACCAAGCTGATGCTCGACGTGCACCACAAGGGCAAGGCGGTCGTCGCCGCCGGAGCCAGGGAAGCGATGGAGCACAACGTCGAGGTCCTGCACGGCTACGGCCTGTGGGCCACCGTCCGCCAGGACAACTAACTAGCAAGGCTTACTTTCGCCAATGGAACCCTTCCGGTCCGTACGTGGTGGCGGCGCGCGCGCCTGGCTCGCCGCGGCCGAGGCATCGCTGCTGCGCAACCTGGTCGGCCAGATCATGACCCTGGTCGAACCCGGCGCCAGCGACCCCCAAACCGGCGACCCCCAAACCAGCAACCCGAAAACTAGCGACGCCGGAACACCGGATGACCTGGACGCGCTCGAGGCGATGCTGTACCCGCCGGGTGCCGCGCAGACCCCGGAGGATCCCGTGCTGGCCCGGCTGCTGCCCGACGCGTACTCCGACGACCCGGAGGCGGCGGGGGAGTTCCGCAAGTACACCGAGCCGGCCCTGCGCAGCGCCAAATACGAGGTGGCCAGGCAGATGCTGGACACGCTGCCCGAGGCGGGCGGCCGCATCCAGCTCAGCCACGACGAGGCGCTTTCGTGGCTGAAGGCGCTGAACGACGTCCGGCTCGCCCTCGGGGTCCGGCTGGGCGTCACCGAGGAGTTCGAGGAGGACTGGGCCAAGCTGAAGCCGGATGACCCGCAATGGACCGCGTATGAGGTGTACGCCTGGCTCGGCGCGGTCCAGGAGTCCCTGGTCCAAGCGCTCGCCTAATCTAAGTGGTCATGCTGAGGATCCCGCGCGAGCTGCAGGCAAAGATCGTGGCCCACGCCCGCCAAGACCACCCGGACGAGGCTTGCGGCGTGCTGGCCGGCCCGGCCGGGAGCGACCGCCCGGAACGGTTCATCGCGATGACCAACGCCGAACGGTCGCCGACCTTCTACCGCTTTGACTCCGCCGAGCAGTTCCGGGTGTGGCAGGACATGGATGACCAAGGCGAGGAGCCCGTCGTCATCTACCATTCGCACACCGCCACGCAGGCGTACCCGTCCCGGACCGATATCTCCTACGCCAGCGAACCGGAAGCGCACTATGTGCTGGTCTCGACCAGGGACTCCGAAGCGACCGAGTTCCGCTCGTACCGGATCGTCGACGGCGTGGTCACCGAGGAGCCGGTTACCGTGGTGGAATGATTCGGCCTACGGGCGGGTTGGACGCCAAGGACTGCCTGAAAAATCAGCAGAGCTAAAACCAGTGGAGCGTTGTTCATGGCCATCGAGGTTCGCATCCCGACGATCCTGCGTACGTACACCGACGGTGCCAAGCAAGTCGAGGGGACCGGGTCCACGCTCGGCGACCTGTTCACCGACCTCGAGACGAGGCACGGCGGCCTGCAGGACCGGCTGATCGAGGGCGGCAGCCTGCGACGTTTCGTCAACGTGTACCTGAACGACGAGGACGTCCGCTTCCTGGATGGCCTGGACACCCCGGTCAAGGACGGCGACACCGTCACGGTCCTGCCCGCGGTGGCCGGCGGCGCCCGCTAGTCCCGCCGTGCCGCGCTGAGAAATTTTATTTACCGAACGGACCGGGGCTAATGCGCTACGAGAACCTGCTCGACTCCCTCGGTCATACCCCGTTGGTCGGACTGCCCCGCCTGTCGCCGTCTCCCGAGGTCCGGCTGTGGGCCAAGCTGGAGGACAGGAACCCGACCGGTTCGGTCAAGGACCGCGCGGCGTTCTTCATGATCGCCCAGGCGGAAAAGGACGGCCTGCTCTCGCCGGGATCGACCATCCTGGAGCCGACCTCGGGTAATACCGGCATATCCCTGGCCATGGTGGCCAAGCTGCGCGGTTACCGGCTGATCGTGGTCATGCCGGAGAACACCAGCGAGGAGCGCCGCCTGCTGCTGCGGATGTACGGCGCCGAGATCATCGGCTCGCCGGCCGCGGGCGGATCCAACGAGGCGGTCCGGGTGGCCAAGCAGATCGCCGCCGAGCACCCCGACTGGGTGATGCTCTACCAGTACGGCAACGAGGCCAACGCCCGCGCCCACTACGAGGGGACCGGCCCGGAGATACTCGCGGACCTGCCCGAAATCACGCACTTCGTGGCGGGCCTGGGCACGACCGGCACGCTGATGGGGGTGGGCCGCTACCTGCGCGAGCACAAACCGGACGTCAAGATCGTGGCCGCCGAGCCGCGGTACGGGGAGTTGGTGTACGGCCTGCGCAACGTGGACGAGGGTTTCGTCCCCGAACTGTACGACGAGTCCGTCCTGACCACCAGGTTCTCGGTCTCGTCGGTGGACGCCCTGCGCCGGACCAGGGAGCTAACCGAGTCCGAGGGCATCTTCGCCGGCATCTCCGCGGGCGCCGCCCTGCACGCCGGCCTGGGCCTGGCGGCCAAGGCGGTCGCCGACGGCGAGCGCGCCGACATCGTGGTCCTGGTTGCCGACGGCGGCTGGAAGTACCTGTCCACCGGCGCCTACTCCGGCACCCTGGAAGAAGCCGAAGCCCGCCTGGAAGGCCAGCTCTGGGCTTGACTTTCGGGCCCATTTCTGGCGCTTGCGCCTCGTCTTTACCGCAATTGCGGATTCTGGTGAGCAAAATCAGGACAGTCGCTAATTGTGTGCGCTGGTTTGCTTATAGTGAGAGCGGATAGGGATTCTGGGTGTCGGCGCGGTCTGGGCTGCCGGTCATTGGATTTGGATGAGGCGGCGCTCGCATGAGGATTCACGTGGACCCCAGGCTGGACTGGGATGGGCACCTGCTGCTCTTGCACCACTCGGAGCAGGAGAGGTCGGCCAAACTGGCGGCCTGGGTCCGCCGCGGCCTGGAGAACGACGAGAAGGTGATCTATACCGAGGTCGACGGGAGGTCTGACAAAGGTTCGCTGCTCGCCGTCCTGCGCGAGAACGGCGTCGATGCCGTAGCGGCCACGGCCGAGGGGCGCCTGTCCATCATCGGTATTCCTGAGTTCTATCCCGCCGGAGGCCCGTTGCCCGTGATCGAGCGCGCGCTCGCGGAGGGTTACCGCGGGCTGCGGATAGCGGCCGAGGCCAGCACCGCGCTCACGTTCCTGACCTGGCCCGCGTACATGGCCATAGAGCGGGAAATCGACGAGATCACCCGCACCCACCCGTTGTCGGCGATGTGCCAGTACGAGCAGCCGTCCACCGTAGACGGTCACCTCTCGGACGTCGTGTCCAACCATCTATCCGGCATCAGGGAGTGGCTGCTCAGCACGGGCGACGGCGATGGCGAACTGATACTCGCGGGCGAGATCGACGTGTCCAACGCCGAACTTCTCGCGTGCGCGCTGCGGGCAGCGACCAGCCGCGCGCCGGCCAGCCTTGCGCCGGAAACGTTCCGGCTGAACCTGGGCCGGGTGGACTTCCTGAGCGCGGGCGCCTGCCGCGCCATCGCGGAGGCCACCCGGCAGTTCCGGGATGACTCAGGCATCGTGCTGCTCGTCGGGTCTCAGCCGCCTATCGCGAGTGTGCTTCGGCTCTCCGGCCTGGCCGGCCTTAACGGCATAAACCTGATCGGGAGCGGGCCGTGGACGAGGTAACGCCCGGCTACGAGCATGACGCGCTCTTCTATGAGCGTTACTCGCTGTGGGCCCTGTGCCCGCGAAGGCCATAATAGCGCCATGCGCGTGACGGTGATCGGATGCGCGGGGAGCTTCCCCGGGCCGGACAGCCCGGCGTCCTGTTACCTGCTCGAGGCCGAGGGCTTCCGCCTGGTCATCGACATGGGTAACGGGGCGCTCGGGGTGCTGCAGCGGTACGCGGAGCTGTTCAGCGTCGACGCGATTTGCCTTTCTCACCTGCACGCCGACCACTGCGTCGACCTGGGCGCCTACTGGGTGGCGCGGCAGTTCGCCCCGGACGGCGCCCGGCCGCCCATCCCGGTGTACGGACCGCGCGGCACGGCCGTCCGGGTCAAACCCGAGCTAGGCCCCGGCGGCCACCCCGACGACGGCCATCCCGGCCCGCCCCGGTTCGACTTTCATGACCTGGCCCCCTCCTCGTTCGAGATCGGCCCGTTTCGGCTCACCGCCGAGCACATGTTCCATCCGGTCGAGACGTTCGGGTTCCGGGTGGAGCAGGCGGGCTGGCGGCTGGCCTACTCGGCCGACACCGGCGAGACCGACGCCCTGATCCGGTTGGCGCAAGACGTTGACCTGCTGCTGTGCGAGGCGTCGTTCCTCGACGGGCAGCAGGCCCCGCCCGGCCTGCACCTGACCGCCCGGCAGGCGGGCCAGCACGCGGCCCGGGCCGGAGCCGGGCGGCTCGTGCTCACCCACCTGGTCCCCTGGAACGACCCGGAACAGTCGGCGGACCAGGCGTCGCAGGCGTACCGCGGCCCGGTCTCGCTGGCCACCAGCGGTCTGGTGCTCGGGCCAGCGAACCTGGCGCCCGGCACTGCGCCCTCCGCTGGCCGATAGGCTGTGCGGCATGCCACGACCCGACGGACGATCCGTAACCGAACTACGCCCGGTCAAACTCACCCGGGGCTGGCTTGACCACGCCGAGGGGTCGGTGCTGGTGGAATTCGGCCGCACCCGGGTGCTCTGCGCGGCCAGCGTCACCGAGGACGTGCCGCGCTGGCGGCGGGGCAGCGGCCTGGGCTGGGTCACCGCGGAGTACGCGATGCTGCCCCGGGCGACGAACTCCCGCAACGACCGCGAGTCGGTCAAGGGCCGCCTCGGCGGCCGGACCCACGAGATATCCAGGCTGGTAGGCCGCTCGCTGCGGGCCAGCGTGGACTACAAGGCGCTCGGCGAGAACACCATCGTCATCGACTGCGACGTGCTGCAGGCCGACGGCGGCACCCGCACCGCGGCGGTGACCGGGGGCTACGTCGCGCTGGCCGAGGCGGTGGCCTGGCTCAAGGGCCGCAAGCGGACCAAGGGCGACCCGCTGCTCACCTCGGTATCCGCGGTCAGCGTGGGCATCGTGGACGGCGAGCCCCGGCTCGACCTGTGCTACGAAGAAGACGTGGCCGCGCAGACCGATATGAACGTGGTCTGCACCGCCGCCGGCGATTTCGTGGAAATCCAGGGCACGGCCGAGCGCGAGCCGTTCAGCCGCGAGCTGCTTGGTCAGCTGCTCGATCTCGCCGTAGCGGGTTGCGGTGAGCTGACCAGGCTGCAGCATGAAGCCCTTTCCTAATCTCGGAACGGGCCTGGTTTCCTGCCCAACCGCAGGCCACGGAGCCCGTCGTGGCGGATGACACGGTGGTCCTCGCCACCAGGAACGCCGCCAAGCTGCGCGAGCTGTCGCGGATCCTGACCACCGAGGGTCCCGGCCGCCCGCAGGTCGCGCTGGCCGGGCTCGACGCGTTTCCCGGCGCGCCCGAGGTGCCCGAGACCGGGTCCACGTTCGAGGAGAACGCGCTGCTGAAGGCGCGCGCGATCGCGGCTTACACGCAGCTGCCCGCGGTGGCCGACGATTCGGGCCTGTGCGTGGACGCGCTCAGCGGCATGCCCGGCGTGCTGTCCGCCCGCTGGGCCGGCGGGCACGGCGACGACCAGGCCAACCTGGACCTGGTGCTGGCGCAGGTGGCCGATGTGCCGCAGGCCCGCCTCGGCGCCCGGTTCGTCTGTGCCGCCGCCCTGGTGGTGCCCACCCCGGACGGCGGGACCTTCCGCGAGTGGGTGGTAACCAGGCAGGTCGAGGGCCAGCTGACGCGGGTTCCGCGCGGCACCGGCGGCTTCGGCTACGACCCGATCTTCGTGCCGGACGGTTTCGAGCAGACCACGGCCGAGATGAGCGCGGAAGCCAAGGACGCGATCAGCCATCGCGGCCGCGCGTTCCGCGCGCTGGCCCCGTTCATCGCCGAGGGGCTGCGGGCGGGTCTTGACCGCTTAAGCTCGTTGGTCCAGGCTCTCCCTGGGGGACCGGTACGCTCCGGAGGAGGTCTCGGTCTTGTTCAGCTACAACGAACGGCGTTTTCGCCCCGAGGGCGAAGCCGGACCCGTGGTCACCTACCGGCAGGACGGCGACCTGCTCTGGGCCGAGATCCCGGCCGGCGGCAACGTCCGGCGCGGTTCGCTGGCCGGCCGGGTTGCGTCCGACGGCGCCATCGATTTCGCCTACTGCCTGGTGCTCGAGGACGGCGAGGTGGTCTCGGGCCGCTGTCACAGCTTGCCCCTGCGCCGCCGCGGCGGCGGCGGCATCCGGGTTCGTGAGGAGTGGGAGCGCTACGGGCCCCACGCCGCCACCGGCGTCTCCTACCTGGAAGAGCTGGATACCGGCTAACCCGGCTATGCTGACTCCCGGACTCCACCCCCAAAAGGCCACAACAGCCCGGCCCCCTGGAGCCGATCATGAGGGAGGCATTGGTGACGGACAAGCGGCTCGCGCCCGGTGACCCGGCGCCGGACTTCACCCTGCCGGACGCGGACGGAAACCAGGTGTCGCTGTCCTCCTTCCGCGGCCAGCGGGTGATCGTCTACTTCTACCCGGCGGCGATGACTCCCGGCTGCACCAAGCAAGCCTGCGACTTCCGCGACAACCTGGCCGGCCTGAACCACGCCGGGATCGCGGTGCTCGGCATCTCCCCGGACCAGCCCGCCAAGCTGGCCAAGTTCCTCCAGAAGGAGGGCCTGACCTTCCCGCTGCTCTCCGACCCCGATCACACCGTGCTCGAGGCCTACGGCGCCTACGGCGAGAAAAAGCTCTACGGCAAGACCACCGTCGGCGTGATCAGGTCCACCTTCGTGATCGACGCCGACGGCAAGATCGCCAAGGCGATGTACGCCGTCAAGGCCACCGGCCACGTCGCCCGGCTGCTCACCGAGGTCGGTGCCTAGCGGTACATTCACCTCACGAGGTCGGTGCCGAGCGGTACACCACCTCACGCGGGCGTGGCGAAATGGCATACGCGGCAGGTTTAGGTCCTGTTGGTGGCGACACCGTGGGGGTTCAAATCCCCCCGCCCGCACCCAGTCAGCTCTCACCCTCTTCAACCCCAGCAGCCCCCCAAGAACCGCTCCACCCCATCCACCCGTCTGCCCCATCCATCCTGTCTCCCCCATATCGGTACATTTAACCTATACCTGTCTATATCGGGCTGAGGTGGAATGTATGGTTGTGACAACCTGCACACTCTTCTGTGCAGGTTGTAAAAACC
>Ga0302326_10004761_pt1 | contig 31232 bp, 25 predicted proteins | sample Palsa_T0_3_FD_202264 | JGI IMG/M metagenome (GOLD analysis project Ga0302326, IMG submission 202264) | Peat permafrost microbial communities from Stordalen Mire near Abisko, Sweden - Palsa_T0_3 | ecosystem: Environmental > Terrestrial > Soil > Palsa > Peat permafrost | place: Sweden: Abisko...
CGTTATCTCTTCCAGCGCCGCAGGTTCGTCGTCGATATCGCCGTACATTTGGACTCTTTCGAAGCGCAGCAGATAATTGCGCGGGAAACGCTGGATGAGATCGTCCAGCAGAAGCAGAGAGGCTTTGGCGCGGCGCTCGCGCCGGTAGATGGCGATCAAAAGAACCTCGGCGTCCGCGCGGCTGGCTTGGCCATCGTGCGCCACCGCTTCGAGCGCGCGAATCCCGCGGTTGCGATCGCCGTGATAACCGGCCATGAAACCGAGGATTCGGTAGCCCAGCGGAAGGCTGCCCGCGACATAATCGTAGACCGCCGGGATCATGCGCGCATCGATGTTGTCGGGTTCGAGCTCGCACAAACGGCGATGCGCTTTGCGAGCGTTGGTGGCGTCGTGCAGCGAATCCGTCCAGGCTTTGCGCACCAGGAAATTGTAGTTCGCGCGCAGCCCGTAGGACACGCCCAGTGCGCCGAGCGCCTTTGGATCGTCGGGCTGGTCTATCAATCGGCTCTGCGCCAGGTCCATCGCCTGGCCGATGGCATGATCGAACTCCTCATTATCCGCAGCCGTGATTTTGACTTTGTCGCGATGCAGGAACGGGTTCGAGCCGCTCACCAATTCGCTTTCGAGCGCTCCCGATCGAAACATGGCGCGATACAGTATGGCGTGCGCCAGATGATTCCAGGCATCCGGGTTGTCCGGGTGTTGCTCCGTGTCCGCGGTGAAACAACGAATGGCGTCGTCGTATTCGAGGTTGTAGAAATGATCGTAGCCCTCGGACACGTCCTGGGCGGGGAGCAGGTTCGCGGCGAGGAGAAGAAGACAAAATGCGGCGATCGGCGCAACCGGCATCTACCTTTATTGTAGAACTCAATTACTTCGATGCCGCGATATCCAGCACCGTGTACCAGAGATACTGCACCATCTGATGGATGGAGCTTTCGAGCAATCGCTCCTGATCGGAGTGCGCGCCGTGCAACTCGCCTTCCGATTCGTCGGCGATCGGGCCGAAGCCGTAAGCCTGGACGCCTTTCGAACGCAGCTGCGCCATGTCGGTGGCGCCGGTCAGCATGCTGGGAATGGTGACGGCCTTCGGATACATCTTCTTCTGAACACGCTCGAGGACTCGAAACATTTCCGAATCGATGGGGGACGGCGGAGCAACCGGACGATTGCGCGAATTCTCAGGGATAACCTCCACCGCGGGATCCGCGATGACGCGGCGCATCTGCTCGTAGAGCCGGGGCATGTCTTCGTCCGGAAGCGCCCGGATATCGAGCGTGGCCTGGGCCTCGGATGGAATCACGTTGGTGCGGAAACCGCCCTGAATGATGGTCGGGACGATGGACGTGCGCAAGACGGAGTAATTGCCCGGCTCGTGGGAGGCGAAGTAGCGCTGAATTTCTTCGGTGCGGGCGGGGTCGGCGACGTGGTTATAGCGGAAGGCTTCCTCGGGCGAGCTGATAGTTGCGAGCCGCTCGAAATAGGTTCGGGTGGTATCGTTAAGCCGCATCGGCGGCTGCCAGCCTTGGAACTTCGCCACTGCCTCCGCCAGGTGCAGAATGGGATTGTCCAGACGCGGGCGCGATCCGTGGCCCGCCGTGCCATGCGCCACCAAGCGGGCGGCGCGCGGCGTTTTCTCGGTGGTGGTGATCTCGACCGCGATCACTTGGCCGTTGCGTGTCACGGTCTGGCCGCCTTCGGCTAGAGCAAACTCGCCCGCGATGTCGTTCCAATGCTGATCGGCCAGGAAGCCGATGCCCAAGTCCGAAGTGCCTTCCTCGCCCGCCTCGGCGACGAAGATCACGTCCCGATCGAGCGCGACGTGCAGACGGTTCAACAGCAGCATGGTCATGAGGCTCGCGACCACGTGGGACTTGTCGTCCGAGGAGCCGCGGCCCCAAACGTAGCCATCCTTCCGCAGGGCGGCGAACGGATCCACGGGCCACTTGTCGCGCTGGACTCCCACCACGTCGGTGTGCCCCATGATGATAAGCGGCCGCTTCGAGCCGTTGCCTTTCAGCCTTGCCACCAAATTCGCGCGCCGTGGATCGAGCGCCAGAACCAGGCTGGGAATGCCCGCGCGATCCAGAATCGGCTTCAGATAATTCACTGCCTTGGTCTCGTCGCCGGGCGGATTGCTGGTGTCGATCCGGAGGATTGACGTGTAGTAATCCATCGTCTCGGATTCGAGCTGGGTCCAATCCACCGGGTAGCGATCGGCCGCGGGCGCCGACGCGGCAACACACAGAAGAGCCGCCAGAGCAAATGCTAATCTCATTCGCTTCAGCATACAACGAGCCTGTCGTGCGGCGAGGGTTGAATGCGATAGCTTGAAATTATGCGAACTTGGCTCGCGATCGCGCTTCTCACTCCCGTCGGCGCTCTTGCTCAGGACGGCGCCATTCGCCTGCATGTGGATGCCACCGATGCGCCGCGCAGGCTGCTGCATGTTCGAATGAGTATGCCGGCCAAAGCCGGACCGATGACTCTGCTTTATCCGGAATGGATCCCGGGGGAACACGGCCCCACCGGCCCGATCGCCGATCTGGTCGGCCTGAAGATCCAAGCTAACGGCCAGGCGATTCCTTGGAAGCGCGATTCGGTGAATATGTACGCGTTTCACATCACCGTGCCGCCGGGCGCCCGGACGCTCGATTTGGCGTTCGATTTCATCTCCGCGCCGGAAACTGCGGGCTATTCGTCGGGCGGATCGGCCACCACGGAATTGGCGGTTCTGAACTGGAACCAGCTAGTGCTGTATCCGGAGGGCGTGCCGGTGGAACGCCTTCGATACCAGGCGGATTTGCGCGTCCCGTCCAACTGGCGCTACGGAACGGCGCTTCCGATCGCGCGGGAGTCTGGCAACGAAATCGAATTCCAGCCTGCGGCGCTGGACACTTTGATCGACTCTCCGGTCTCCACCGGCGCGCACTACCGCACCATCGAACTCGGCGTGGATGGCGGCATCCAGCATTATCTGCACCTGGCGGGCGACAGCGAGCGCTCTATCGAGATGCCGGCCGAAGAAATCGAACGCTATCGCAACCTGGTGGCGGAAACGGGCGCGCTGTTCGGTTCGCGTCACTACCGCAGCTATCATTTTTTGCTGACCATGAGCGATCATATCGCCCGCTTCGGGCTGGAGCATCACGAGTCGAGCGACGATCGGATCGACGAGCGCGGCTTGGTGGACGAATGGCCTCGCATCGCGAACGAAGGTTTGCTGCCGCACGAGTTCACGCACTCCTGGAACGGAAAATACCGGCGGCCCGCCGGGCTGGTGACGTCCGATTACAGCCAGCCCATGAAAGGCGATCTGCTGTGGGTTTATGAGGGTCTCACGCAATACCTGGGAGAGATTTTGACGCCCCGCAGCGGCTTGTACACGGCCGAAGAATTTCGCGACGAAATCGCGCGGGTCGCCGCGGCTCTCGACCACGAGGCGGGCCGAACCTGGCGTCCGCTCGAAGACACGGCGGTGGCGGCGCAGGTTCTGTATTCGGCTCGCGACGATTATTCCGACTACCGCCGCGGCGTCGATTATTACGACGAAGGCACTCTGATCTGGCTCGAGGTGGATGTGCTGATCCGCAAGCTGAGCAACGGCGCAAAGTCGCTCAACGATTTCTGCCGTGCGTTTTACGGCGGACCGGGGGGCACTCCCGCGTTGAAGCCGTACACTTTCGACGACCTGGTGGCGGCTCTGAATTCGGTGCAGGGGTACGATTGGTCGCGATTCCTGCGCGAGCGCGTGGATTCGACCGCGCCGCGCGCGCCCTTGGGTGGAATCGAGAACAGCGGCTGGAGACTCGCCTACGACTCCACGGCTTCCAATCTGTGGAAGGCCTTCGAGGACGAAGACAAGCTGCTCAATCTAGATTACTCGCTGGGTCTGGAGGCGCGCGAGGACGGCACCATCCAGAACGTGCTGTACGGCGGCCCGGCGCAGACTGCGGGCATCGCGCCCACGTCGAAGCTGATCGCGGTGGACCAGCGGCAGTTCACTCCCACGGTGCTGGTGGAAGCGGTGCAGCGAACCGCGAACGCGCCCCGCACGATCGAGCTGCTGATCAAGAGCGGCGAATACTACAGCACGCATCGGATCAGCTACCAGGGTGGGGAGAAGTACCCACACCTGGTCCGCGATGCCACGAAACCCGACGTTCTTTCGCAGATCATTGCGCCGCTGGTGAAGAAGTAGCTCTCGTCATTTTTCGACGACGAAGTTCCCCACGTAGAGCGCGTCGATGCCGGACGAATAAAAGCTGCGTACCGCGTCGCGCGGCGTGCAGACCAGCGGATCGCCGAACAGGTTGAAGCTGGTGTTATACAGCACCGGCAATCCGGTGGCTTTGCCGGCGGCGTGCAGCAAGCGGTGATACAGCGGATTATCGTTTTGACACACGGTGTGGAGTCGCACTGAATCCCGGCCCAGCAGCGCGGCTTCGAAGGTCTTGCGATAGGGCGAGCGGACGCGGCTGACCGTGGCCAGATAACGCGCGTTCGGTCCTGCTTCGAAATATTCGCCGGCGCTTTCAGCCGGAACCGAGGCGGCGAATTTCCGGAAAGGTTCCCGATGCTTGATGAAGATATTCAGATTTTCGGTGGAGTAGGGATTGAGCGGCGACGCCAGGATGCTGCGGTTGCCGAGCGCGCGCGGCCCGAATTCCATGCGGCCCTGCATCCAGGCGATGATGTTTTGGCCGGTGAGCGCGCCCACGGCCGAATCGACCAGTTCGTCGGTGGTGAGCAGGTACCGAAAATGCAATTTGCAGTTTTCGAGCACGCGCTTAATCTCTTCGCTGTCGTAGCTCGGGCCGAGGCAAAGATCGTTGAGCGATGCGCGCTTGGATTCGCCGAACACGCCATTCCAGGCATGAAACACGGCGCCCAGCGCGGTGCCGGCGTTTCCGGCCGCCGGTTGCACAAAAACTTGTTTGGATTGTTCCAGCGCGCTGATGAGCAGCGAGTTCAGGCCGAGGCCGCCCGCGATGCATACTTTGTCGCCAGGCCCAGTCATTCGAAGAACCACTCTCTCCACCGCATGTTGCAGCCCCGCGGCGAGCGCGGCTCGCATCGTTTCCGGGATCGCGGCGCCGTCATCGATGCCGATGTGTCGATAGAATTTCTCGCTGAAACCGCCTTGACCCAGCCGATCGGCGTCGAAGTAAGTGCGATCCAGCGACGGCCAATCGCCCGCGCCGATGATCTCGTCGAACAGCGGCCGATATGCGCCGCCATCGTCGGAAGCCGAAAGCCATTGGACCTTGTGCTCGTCGGCGCCCGCCGTGAAACCCAAAAGCTCGGTAACGCGGCCGTAGAGATTACCCAGGGAATCGGGATAATAGAGGTCTTTTTCCAACTGGAGTTGATTGCCGCTGGCGCGCCATCGGGCGGCCGATCGGAAATCTCCGTCGCGATCGAGCGTCAGCACCGCGGCTTCGTCGAACCCGGAAGGGTAGTACGCGGAGGCGGCGTGCGCGGCGTGATGTTCCACCATGAGCATCCGCGCTTTGGGGAAGCGCGAACGCAGCGCCAGGTGCGTGTCCTGTGTGAACGGCCGCACCACTGCGACACAATCGACGTCGGCCGCCGCGCTGTCCGCCAGGTGCAACGCCATCGCGATGGCCTGTTCGGGCAGAACGCCAGGTTGTTTCGCTCGCGCCAGCTTGTTCTCTTCCACGGCCGCGACCAGCTCGCCGTCCTTCAAAACAGCGCAGGCCGCGTCTTTGGGAATGCCCCCCAATCCCAGAATGATCATTTCGATTTCTTTTCGATTTTCGCCCAGGTGTCGCGCAAGGCGACCGTCCGATTGAACACCGGCTTGCCCGGCGTCGTGTCCGGATCGGCCGCGAAGTATCCGAGCCGTTCGAATTGATAGCGGTCTCCGGAGCGGGCGCCGGCGAGACTTGGCTCCAGCTTCGAGTGCGTCAGCACTTCCAGCGAATTCGGATTAAGATTGGCCGTGAAATCCTGGCCTTCGTCCGTCTGATTCGGGTCTTCAACGGTGAACAAGTTGTCGTACAGACGAACCTCGGCGTCCACGGAATGTTCGGCGGAAACCCAATGGATAGTGGATTTCACCTTGCGCCCGTCCGGCGCATTGCCGCCGCGCGTGGCGGGATCGTAGCTGCAATGAATCGCTTGAACCGCGCCCGTTTCATCTTTCTCGACGCCCGTGCAGGTGATGAAATAGCCGTAGCGCAAGCGAACTTCCCGGCCCGGCGATAGCCGGAAATACTGCTTCGGCGGATCTTCGCGAAAATCGTCCTGTTCGATGTAGAGCACTTTCGAGAACGGCACTTGGCGCGTTCCCGCGCTCGGATCCTCCGGGTTATTGATCGCTTCCATCTGTTCCACCTGGCCGTCCGGATAGTTGTCGATGATGACGCGCAGGGGGCGCAGCACCGCCATCGCCCGCAAGGATCGCTTGTTCAGGTCCTCGCGCAGGAAATATTCGAGCAGGCCCAGTTCGGTGGTGCCGTTCGTTTTCGACACTCCCACGCGACGGCAGAAATTTCGAATCGCTTCCGGGGTGTAGCCGCGGCGGCGCAGTCCGGATACGGTCGGCATGCGCGGGTCGTCCCAGCCTTGAACGTGACCTTGCTGCACCAGCGTGAGCAGTTTTCGCTTGCTCAAGAGGGTATAGGTCAGATTCAACCGGTCGAATTCGATCTGTTGTGGATGATAGATCCCGAGCTGTTCGACATACCAGTCATACAGCGGCCGGTGATCCTCGAATTCGAGCGTGCAGATGGAATGCGTGATTCGTTCGATGGAATCCGACTCGCCGTGGGCGAAGTCGTACATCGGATAGATGCACCACTTGTCGCCGGTCCGATGATGCTGCGCGTGCAGGATGCGGTACATGATGGGATCGCGCAGGTTCAGATTCGGGGAAGCCATGTCGATCTTGGCTCGCAGAGTTCGCGCGCCGTCCGCGAATTCTCCGGCCCGCATACGCTCGAACAAATTCAGATTCTCTTCGATGGAACGGTTGCGGTAAGGGCTCTCCTCGCCCGGCTCGGTTAGCGTGCCGCGCTGCCGGCGAACTTCATCGCCTGACAAGTCACAAACGTAGGCCTTTTCGGCGCGAATGAGCTGGACAGCCCAGGCATAGAGCTGTTCAAAATAATCGGACGCATAAAAAAGCCGGCCTTCCCAATCGCCGCCCAGCCAGCGGACATCCTGGATGATGGAATCGACGTACTCGGTTTCTTCCTTCGACGGATTGGTGTCGTCGAAGCGCAGGTTGCATTGCCCGCCGAACTCGGCCGCCAGTCCGAAGTTGATATTGATGGATTTGGCGTGGCCGATGTGCAGATATCCGTTCGGCTCCGGTGGAAAACGCGTGTGCACGCGTCCGCCGTACTTGCCGCTTTCCAGATCGCGGATCATCGTCTCGCGAATGAAATTGGACTGCGCCGGAGTAGTTTCGATTTCGGTGTTCGCCGGATTCATTGGATTTTAGCCAGAGGCACGGCCATCTCGATTGCCTGATCGATGCGCTTAAGACAAGTCTCGCGGCCTAATACCACCAGTGTCTCAAACAACGGCGGCGCTGCCTTGCGGCCGCACACCGCCACGCGAATCGGCTGAAACATTTGGCCGGCCTTGATTTTCAGTTCTTGGGCCGCTGCGCGGAGGGCCGCGTCCAGAGCGTCGTGATTGAAGTCCACTGTCGAGAGGATCTCGCGGCCGCGTTCCAGCGCCCGAAGCGCCATGGCCGCATCCCCCTTTTGCGGGATCAGCTCGGCGCTGTCGTACGGCGGCAATTCGTCGAGAAAGAAAAAGTCCGCCGCGGTTTTCACGTCGCCCAGCAACTTGATTCGTTCCCGGATCAAGGGCGTTACTTCCAGCATCTTGCCCGGCTCGGCGCGAAAGCCTGCCGCGCACAGAAACGGCATCAAGTCCCGCGACAATTCGTCCACTGGCATGGCCCGGATGTATTCGGCATTGAGCCAAACCGCTTTCGGATCGAACGGATCGTCCTCATGGAAGTTGATCACCGCGTTGTCGTGATTGATGCCGTCAAACGAGAAAGCATCCACCAACTCCTGGCGATCCATTTTTTCGCGATTGTCCTTCGGCGACCAGCCCAGCAGACACAGAAAGTTTATGAACGCTTGGGGTACGAACCCGGCATCCCGATAAGTGGTGACGCTCACCACCGGTCCATGTTTGCGCTTGGAGAGCTTCGAGCCGTCGGGAGCGATCAACAGCGGCAGATGCGCGAATTGCGGGGGAATGGCGCCCAGAGCTTCAAAAATCAGCACGTGCTTGAAGGTGTTGGTCAGATGATCCTGCCCGCGAATGATGTGGCTGATGCGCAGATCGATGTCGTCGGCGCAGGACGCCATGTGATAGGTCGGCATTCCGTTGCTTCGAAGCAGGGCGAAATCCTCGATGTCGGCGGGCGGCTTGGATTGGCGCCCGTAGACTCCGTCGCGAAATTCCACCGCGTGTGCGTCATGGCGCGGAACCCGGAATCGCAGCACAAACGGCTCGCCCGCATCGGCACGGCGACGGCTTTCCTCCCCTCTAAGCTCCCGCATCTCCCGATTGAAGAGCCATGCGGTTTCTCCGTGAGGCTTTTCGTCGCCGCCGGAGATCGCCGGCGTGAAATCGCGATAAGCCAGTCCCTGCTCGAAAATCTGCCAGGCCATCCGGCGATGCAAGTCCAGGCGGTCCGATTGGCGATACTCTTCGTCCCAACCTAGGCCGAGCCATTTCAGGCCCTCGAAGATGGAATCGAGCGACGCCTGCGAGTTGCGATCCACGTCGGTGTCGTCGATGCGCAGGACCATCGTTCCGTTGTGGTGGCGCGCGTAAAGCCAATTGAAGATGAACGTGCGGGCACTTCCGATGTGTAGAAATCCGGTGGGCGAGGGAGCGAAGCGGGCGCGAAGCGGCATGAAACTTCAGGATACAAGAGGACGGCGCGGAGCTTCAGGATGCCGGCGGCTGCTTTAATTGCTCGAATAGCTTAACGAATTCCGGGATCGTCAACTGTTCGGCGCGCTGGGCGGTCGCCGGGATCGAATCCAGCCGCGCCAAGTCGTACGATCCCGCCAGGTTGTTGCGGATCTTCTTGCGCTTTTGGTGGAAACAGCGACCGGCGAATTTGAGAAATTCGTTGCGGTCCAGGGCGGGGAAGTCGGACTTCGGATTCAGCCGCACCACCGCGGAGTCCACTTTCGGCGGAGGACGAAACGCCGCGGCCGGCACCGTGAACAAGAGCTCGGGCGCGCTCAGTAGCTGTGTCTGCACGCTCAGAAAACCGTAATCGCGCGTAGAAGGCGATGCGATCAGACGATCGGCTACTTCCTTTTGAACTAGAAAGACCGCCCGCGCCAGCCGATCGCCCATAGCCAGCGTCTTCGAGATGATGGGCGACGTGATGTAGTACGGCAGATTGCCGGCCACCGCCGTCGGGTTGAATTGGGCGAGATCGATTTTGAGAACGTCGGCGTCAACAATCGAGAGCCGACTCTCGTCGCGGAACTCCGCCCGCAGATACTGCACCAGCACCGGATCGATCTCGATCGCGATCACGCGGCCGGCTTTGGCGAGCAGGTGCGAAGTCAGCGCGCCTCTGCCGGGGCCGATCTCCACTACCACTTCGGCCGCATCCAAACACACGGCGTCCGCGATCCGTTCAAGAACTGTTTGGCGCGCCAGGAAGTGCTGACCGAATCGCCGACCCAACCGACTATCTTGCCACTATCCCTTCACGTCGATGCCGGCGGCGCTGCGGAAGGAGATCCGAACCGTGCCCGCGATGGGTCTGCCGAACGCGGTAGCCGGCCAGAATTCCGTGAACAAGAGATTATTTTCGATGGTCCGGCGCAGTTCTTCGCCTTTTTGTCCCGGCGCGCTTACGATCACATAATTCACGATGTGGCCTCGACCGTCGATGGTTAAGTCCACCTCCGCGTCTCCATGGCCGAACGCAACGGGCGCCAGGTACTTCACCATCGGCTGCGTGCTGAGCACAGTGGGAATGTCCCCCAGCGGATTGTTCATCGCGAACGCCGATTCGAAGGTCGGCACCAAGGCGCTGAACAGGAAGACGGCCGAGCAAAGCCCGCCCACCGCCGGCAAAGCCAGCGGCCGCATGAGGTGCTTCATCGAGAGCTCGAAGCGATCCCATGTGCGGCGCCAGCGGCTGGTCTCGCCGGTAGCTTCCATTCGCGCTTTCGACGCCGTCACGCGCAGCCGGTAAATCAGGTCGGGCGGGGGATTCCGCGGCGGAAGCGACCGCAAGGTGTTCCTCAGACGTTGATGGCGCCGGGATTCGAGCTCGCAGCTCCGGCAAGCCTGCAGGTGGCGGCGCAACTCGCGCCGCTCTCTCTCCGACATTGCATTGTCCAGGTACGCCGAAACTTTACGTTTTGCCAATCCGCATTCCATACTAATCAACCAAGGGTTGGGTAGACCACCGAAGGTTCGTCTCCGGCTCCAACCGGCCTTCCAGAATCTTTCGCAACGCCTCGCGGCCTCTCAGGATGCGAGACTTCACCGTTCCTAAGGAAATATCCAGAACCGTCGCGATCTCGTCGTAACTCAGGTCCTCGATATCCCTCAAAACAACCGCCGCTCGAAACCTCGGATTCAGCTGCTCGAGTGCCAACTCCACCAGGGCGCACGCTTCGCGATCCGCCGCTTGATCGAACGGCGTCCGGCCGGGATCGTGCAGACTCTCCTCGTAGCTCGGAACGCCCTCTTCAGCCGCAAAGGCGACTTCCTGGCGCAGGTGCCGCGAGAACCAGCGGCGATGATTGTACGCCTCATTCACCGCGATCCGGTAGATCCACGTCTTTAGACTGCTGCCGCCCCGAAACGACCCAATATTGCGAAAAACCTTCAAAAAGACTTCCTGCACGATATCGGCGGCATCGGAGGAATCGTTCGTTAGCCGGCACACCAGGTTGTAAACCGGATGCTGATAACGCTCGATCAGAATCTCGTAAGCCGCTTCCGCCCCTTCGCGCAGAGCGGTAACCAACGCATCCTCCGGAAAGGAGAACGCGAACGGATCCAGATGAAGACCAACTGTCGTATCCGCCACGGCCGTCTACCTAGATTCTAGCCTCAATCTTCGAGGACGGAATCCCTTGTTGAGTTGGACACCATTGCGGACACAAAGGTTCCCGCTTTCGATCAAGCCCCGCTAAGTACTTCGGCGTAATAGGCTTCGTACCGCGGGATGATGAGCGAAGTCGCGAATCTTTCCACTGCGGTTTGGCGGGCGGCGGCGGCCATTTTGCCGTACAGTTCGTCGTTTGTGAGCAATTCCACCACCCGCGCCGCCTGCGATGGGATGTCGCCCACCGATTCCAGGAATCCGTCGACGCCGTGAGTGATCAGCTCCGGCACGCCGCCCACGCGCGTCGCCACCGGAGGAACGCCGCAGGCCATGCCTTCGAGCGCGGCCAATCCGAACGACTCCATTTCGCTCGGCATCAGCAGCACGTGCATTTTTGGAAAGATGCGCTCCACGTGGTCCTGTTTGCCCATGAACGTCACGTGACGATCAACGCCCAGCTCGCGGGCCAGGCGATGCGCCTCGGGACGGTCCGGCCCGTCGCCTACCATGTACAGATGCGCGGGCGTCTTCTTCAACACTTCCGCCAGAATCCGGACGCAATCCAGCACGCGCTTAACGGGCCGGAAATTGGATATATGCATCAAGCGCTTTTCGGCGTTCGAACGATCCGGCGAAGGCTGGTAGGTATCAACGTTGACGAAATTGTGGATCACTCGGATTTCGTTCTCCACCCCGAATACCTCATAAGTCTGACGGCGCAGGTCATCGCTGATGCTCGTAATCCCGTTGGATTTCTCGATCGAGAACTTGGTGATCGGAAAATACGAACGGTCCAAGCCTACCAGCGTGATGTCGGTGCCGTGCAGCGTAGTGATGAACGGCAGACGCCTGCGACCCTGGGTCATCTGCTGTGCCAGCATGGCCGAGATCGAGTGTGGAATCGCGTAGTGGACATGCAGCAAATCCAGCTCATAGCCTTCGGCCACCTCGGCCATCCGCGACGCCAGCGCCAAACAGTAAGGCGGATATTGGAACAGCGGATAAGTGGAAACCTCCACTTCGTGGTAGAAGATGCCCGGAAGGCCCGCGTCCAGGCGAATGGGATTGGCGTAGGTGATGAAATGGACTTCATGGCCGCGCTGGGCCAGTTCGAGGCCCAATTCCGTGGCCACGATGCCGCTGCCGCCGTAAGTGGGATAGCAGGTGATCCCGATTCGCATGTACAGTAGATTCAACCGCCGGGCACCACGATACTAGTTTCTTGCCGCGGGCGTGAGCCAGGCCAAGCCGATCTGCCCGTGAATCCATTGGTCCGGACGCGCGACGTCTCCGCCGCCAAACCATACCCGCACGCGGTCTCTGTCCACCAGAACCGCGGGATCGCAGAGCACCTTCGAGTCCCAGGGCTGGTCGCCGGCGAACACGCTTGGCAGTTTCTCCCACTCGATCCCATCGCGCGATCTGGCCAAGCCGAGCCGGCGTACTTCGTTTCGATCGCGGCCGGCGTACAGCATCCAATAGTATCCTCGCGCCGGCCACACGGCCGGTTCTCCGAGTCCGTTTTCGTCGAATGCGCCATAGGCGCCCAGCTCGAGGATCGGATTGCGCCGCAACTTGAACCATGTTACTCCGTCGTCGGACGCCGCAACGCCCAGCCGCTGGCGCCGCGCGAGATCCATTCCTAAATAAAACATGTAATAGCGGCCACCCGCGCGAATGACATAGGGATCCGCCACTCCCCGCTCGTCCCAGCTTCCACGCGGGCCGGTCCCGAGCACCGGCGCGCCTTGCCGCTGCCATTGATGGCCGTTCGCGGATCGAGCCAATCCGATTTGCACCGGTTGGCCGGCTTGATAGTAGTACAGGATGCCGCTGACGTCGGCCAGCGCCGACCCGTTTGCGGCGATCGCATCGCCCTCCCACGATGCCGGATCGGGCGACAAAATTTTTCCTTCCTTGTGCCAAGCGATACCATCCGCCGACACCGCCAGTCCGGTATGCCAGGTCTTGCCGTCAAAGCCCGAATACAGGTTGTAGTAGGCCTCTCCCTGCTGGATGACCGAGGGATTGAGAACGTCCACCGAGTCCCACTCGCCGGCATCGCCACGCGTCATCACCGGATCGTGGCGCGCCTCCCATTGCCACGACACGGAAGCCCCGCCGGGTTGGACGGGAAGCGTGAAATCGCGGTAGCGCCCGCAGGCGCAGAACATCAACGCGGAGAGGACCAGGCCAACCTCGACACGCCGGATGCAGCGGATCACGTGGCGAGCCGGATTTTCAGGCCCGCTCCCTGGCCGGGCCGCGAGTCCAGGGTCATTTCGCCGCCCAGAGTCCGCACGCGCCGCTTGATGCTCACCGGCCCCAGGCGCAGCAGCTCCAACTCATCCAAAGTATATTTACCGCTGAATTGGAAGCCCTTGCCGTTGTCCTCAATCCCGATTTCGAGCATGTTGTCCGAACGGGCGATGGTAACCGCCACGCGGCTGGCCGACGAGTGTTTCTGCGCGTTGTACAGCCCCTCTCGGACGATCTGCAGCAATTCGAGCGAAACTTCCGGCTCGTTCGGCTCCAGGAATTCGGCGCTTACAAAAGAGGTGGGAATCCCACTGTCCTTTTGAAATTGTTCCACCACGCGGCGCAGCGTGGCATTGAGGCTGCCTTCCACATCCACGGGCCGCATGCTGCGCACGAACGAACGCAGTTCGTTCACTTGCGCCCTTCCCAAATCCTGCAACTGAAGCAGCTCCTCGGTGGCGGACGAAAGATCGCGCGTCAACAGCTTGCGAATGATCTCCAACCGCATCTGGAAACTGATGAAGCTTTGCAGTGGACCATCGTGGAAATCGGCGGCGATGCGCTGGCGCTCCGATTCGCGCGCCCGCTCGGCGTCGTAACGATAGAGCACGGTTTGCCGCGAAGCGCTGGACAGCCGCTCCTCCAAGTATTCGCGTTGAATGGCGAGGACGCATCCCAGAATTCCCGCCGCAATGAGCGCCGCCCGCAACATCTCAGCCGAGTGCAACGTGGGCACCAGATAGAGCAGCCCGATGGCCACCACCGCCACCACCAGCGCTTTCCACCATTTGTGAAGCATAACCGCGACCAGAAGTACGTACGCGTAAAAGACCGAACTGATCCAGTAGGCGTAAGCCGTGCCGGAGGTGGCCGACAGAAAAAAGAACATGAAGTCGATGATCAGCGCCAGCGTCGGATAGCCGGATTCCTCCAGGCTGCGCCAAAAAAGCGCCACGCAGGCGTAGATAACATAGACCGCGAATAGAATAACGCGGTCGGTCCAGACAAAGCTCGAAGAGATCAGCGCCACCGCGAGGCAGCTCATTCCCAGCAGGATTCGGATCAGGCTCAACAGCCGCCGCCAGGAATTGGGTAGCATTACTCTACAGAATAAATGGAATCGACGCGCGGCAACACGTCAAGGCTCGATATATAGCCGAACCCGGTTGCTGGCCTGGCCCTCGGCTTCGATCATCAACTCTCCGGGGCCCGCGTTGGTGATGCGGGGCAGCTGGATCTCGACCAGGTAGAAGCCGACATATCCGGGAGCGAGCGTGGCTGAGGTGACCTCCACCGGGGAGCCGTCCAGATAGGCGCGGACGGTAGCCGCCACGCGCGGCGGCTCTTTCAACGGCGCCGCCAGACCAGTGGGCCAGTCCGGCTTCACACGGCCGAGGCCTGTAGCCAGCACTTGGATACGCGAGTTGGCCTGCGCGGGCTTGGCGGAGTCCAACAAAATTCCGTCCGCGTCCATGATCAGCGGCGTGCCTTCGGGATCGACGAAGATAGCGGGTGACGCGTCTTGCAACGGCAGTCCCACGGTGAACCGGCCGGCGGCCGCTTGAAGCGACAGTGAAACAGTTTCGCCTTGGGCCTCGAACGGCACTTGAATTTGGGAAGCCCGGTCGCTGGCGTCCAGCACGGGGACGGCTATATTGTCGCTTTGCGCGGATTGAATCCGAGCGCCCAGGATGCTCAGCAGCGTTCCCGGCGCCGCGGCGCGCGAGCTGTAGTCGGCCGCGTTCACTACCCGGGCGTCGCGCAATCGATGCGGCGCCAGCGCCACGTAAACGCCGTAGCCTTCCAGCGCGACGTAAAGCTGGTTGGCGCCCGCGTCCAATCGCACGTCAACGGCTGAAACCGCCGGAAGATTTCCGCCGATCGCCGACCAATTGGTCGGGCGGCCCGCCGATCCCAGATCCGTGGTCGTAAAGAACACGCCCGCGTCGGTGGCCACGTAAACCGCTCCGCCTGTACGGTCCGCTGTGACTCCGTGCGCACTAGCGGTTTCGGGCAGATTGGCCGTGATGTCGTCCCAGAAGATGCCGCCATTCATGGTTCGCAACACATATACCGGTCGGGCCTGAATTGCGCCGCTGGATGTTTTCGCGCTGAGCGCCGCTACCGCCACTCGCGCATCGTTTGGATCCACCCAGATCGATTCCACGCTCCCTAAATCCCCAAGTTTGAACGTCGTTCCCCAGGACGCGCCGCCATCGTACGACGCTTCGAGCCACCCCTCCGAATCGCCGGCATAGATGTAACCCCTGGCCGTCGCAATCGCCGTGATGGAGCGGTTCAGGGTGGTCGAAAGCGCCGCTTTCAGATCGTTCTCGTGCTGATCGCCGGGACTATTGAGCGGCTTCCAGGCCGTTTTTTCGCCCGGCGCCCACTCGATCTCGCCCGTGGTTCCCGTCAGGTTCAGCCGCACCCCCTGACTCCCGCTGGGAACGCTCTCCAAATGACCCGCGGGCAGATTCGGAAGGAACGCGTTTAACCCGCACCAGGACACGCCGGCATCCATCGACCTCCAGACGCCGTTTTCGGAAGAAACCACCACTTCGTCGGGATCTCGCGGCGACGCCGCCACATCCGAAAGCCCGCCACCCAGAATGGAAGCGCCTTTGTACGCGGTTAGATTGGACCAAGTGGCGCTGGCATCGTCGGAGCGGTATACATCTGAGCCTACTGCGTAGATGCGACTGGAGATCGCCGCCTGGCTAGCCCATTTAAGGCCGGTGCTCGTGGGAGGCGCCGCAGACTGAATCGGGGGAGCAGCTTTTGAATCCACCACGCGCTGCCACTGTTCAAAATCCGCAGTCTGATAGGTGCGGCCGGAGCGAGTTCGCGCGTATAGCGTCGATCCGTCCTGAGAGTACCAGACTCGATCCACGGGTCCGGTCGCCGACGACGGCAGACCCAGATCCATGGCCGAATTGCCGATGTGCCGCCAATCTAGCTCGCCGCTCTGAGCTCGTACTACACCACGCAGGGCGAGAACCGCCATGAGAACGCCGATGGCGCCTAAAATCCGGATTGTGGCCTTCCGACACATGAACGAGTCTATTGTATCCTGTCTATCAACTCGAAAAGACTGAATCTAAGCCGTTTCTCTCTAAAAACCACGCGCGGGCATGTTCTTGCTGAGCACTTTTGATGGTAGACTGTGTTGTTAGTCTTGGTGAATAGTGGCACGGGAAGTACTGTAGAGTGGCATCGGCTCCACCGATGTATTTCTTTATGAACTTTAGGGGCTTAGTTGGGCTAGCCTGTGGGCTATTCATAGCTGCTACGGGAATAGTGTGTTCGGCCCAGCAATTCTCCGTCGGAACCGACGCGGCTGCCCAGGTTATTTCAATGACCGGGCAGGTTTCGGTACTAAGAACGGCCGGATCGGAACCTTGGGCCTTGAACGCGGGGGACAAGATCCAGGTACAACAGGTCATAGTCACCGGTCCAGACGGTTACGCCAAATTTCAGGTTTCCGACGGCAGCGTCTTTGACGTCTACCCCAACTCCAACGTCGTTTTTCGCAAGAATCCGGGCAATCTGCGCGAGCTTTTGGACCTGGTGGTCGGCCGCGTAAAGATCCACATCCAGAAGTGGGGCGGGCAACCGAATCCCAATCGGATCATGACCCCCACGGCGGTGATCTCGGTGCGCGGAACCACCTTCGACGTCAGCGTCGACGATGACGACGAAAATACGCTGGTGGCAGTGGAAGAAGGCTCGGTGGACGTCCAACATCGGTTGAGGCCCGGCAAGGAGAGAACCGTCAACGCCGGCGAAACGATCCGCATTTATAAAAACGAACCGTTGTCCCAAAGCGTCATCGACAAGGGTGAGCTGATTCAAAAGATCCTGCACGCGCTTTCGAACGCCGTTTACACCGCCATTACCAACCCCGGAACACGAGGCCTCGACACGACGATTCCGAAGTTGCCCGGCGACACTGCTCCTCCGCCTCCGCCATCCACTCCTCCGCCGCCGCCCCCGCACTAGGATGCTGCTGAAAAACTCCTTTGAGAGCCGCGACGGGACAAGCTAAAGCATGTCCTACAGTAGGGCATGCTTCAGCTTGCCCAGGGAGTTTTCATCAACCTCCTGGAACTGTCGCGGAATCGGCGGCCGACTGTGCCACACTAGTCGGTTAGGGAAGGTCATCGATGAAGTTTCCGCTCTGGTTTGGTCTGGTTCTTTTCTCTCTCCCCGCGATGCCTCAAAGCGCGGCGCCGGCCGGTGTTTCCTCGGAATGGGATGTTCGCAAGCTGCTCGATAATCTGGATCTTCAGGCTGAGCACCTTAAGCCGATTATCGATCAGGTACAGCCCGAAACCTGGAAGGGCGCGCCGGACGCCTACGTGGCCCAGTGGAAGAGCGCGCAGTCTGAACTCGGTTATTTCCTGTCCTCGATCAGTTCGCTTTCGAAAGATTCCGAGCGGCTCCCGCTCGCCCTCGATACGTACTTTCGCATGCAGGCCATGGAATCGACGCTCGGCTCCTTGGTGGAGGGCGTCCGGAAATACCAGAATCCCGCGCTCGCGGAACTGGCGCAGACGTTCGTCGCCGAAAACAGCACCAATCGCGACCGGCTCCGGCAATACATCTCCGACCTGGCGGCGCAAAAGGAACAGGAATTCAAGGTGGTCGACCGGGAGGCGCAACGTTGCCGCGGCATGCTGCTCAACCAATCCCCGACCAAGGAAAGGAAGCCATCCCATCCATGACCGTTGAACCTGCCATCTTCACGTGCAGCATCTGCGGCGAGCCTTCCAGCGACATTTGCGTGTATTGCACCATGGACGCATGCCGCAATCACCGTTGCGATCGATGCAAGCGATGCAGCGATTGTTGCGAGTGCGAGGTTCCGCTGTCGGCCGAGGAAGCGCATCCCGAACCGCCCCACACCGTGGCTGTCGAGCCGGAGCAGGTAATCGCCGCCGCGCCGCTGCCTATCGAAAGCGAGCCGCTGGACGAAGCCCCGATTTCGTACCCGGATGAGAACCCCTAGGTCACTCCGCCTTCTGAAGTTCGGAGGCTGGTTGCTCGCGTCCCTCATGCCTCTCCAATCCGCTTCCCGCATTCTCGTTCACGGCCATCGTGGCGCGCGCGCCATCTATCCGGAGAACACCATCCCGGCCTTCAGCTACGCGATTGACATCGGCGCGGACGTGCTGGAAATGGATGTCGCGGTCACCAGGGACAACGTATTGGTGATCTCGCACGACCCGCACATCAATCCTCAAATCTGCACGGGTCCGCACCCGGGCATCGCGATTCGCGAGCTGACGTTGGCGGAACTGCGCGAGTACGATTGCGGCGCCTTGCGGAATCCACACTTTCCCAAGCAGGTACCCATACCCGGCACGCGCGTTCCGACGCTCGATGAGGTGCTCAGTCTGTCCACTCGCGGCAACATCCAATTCAATATCGAAACCAAGAGCTTTCCCGATCATCCCGAGCTGACGCCGCCGCCGGATGTGTTTGCACGCATGCTGCTGGAGGTGATCCGCAAGCACGTGGTGGAATCGCGATCCATCGTGCAATCCTTCGATTTCAGGACGCTGCACGCGATGAAGCGCTTGGCGCCCGAAATCCGGCTGGCTGCCTTGTGGGAGGGTGAGGCGCGCCCCTTCGTTTCCATTGCTCAGGAAGCCGAAGCCGGCATCGTCTCGCCGGCCTTCCATTTGGTCTCGCCCGAGCAGGTGAAATCGGCTCACCAAGCCAAGCTCGAAGTAGTTCCGTGGACCGCCGACACACCCAAGGACTGGCAGAGATTGATCGACGCCGGGGTGGACGCGATTATCACTGACGATCCCGCCGCGTTGATCGCGTATTTGAAGGAAAAAGCCTTGCGCTAGACGCTTAGGAGCTCCTACACTCCCGCCTGTTTTTCAGCCATCGGACCAATCACCGGCAACATTACTTTCTCATTGTTGTAGGTCTTGAACATCAGGTAGAGCCAAACAATCAATCCGCCGATCAACAGCAGTAAATTGAGGGTTACGGATAGCACGGCTCCCAGAACCGGGATAACATGCAGCGCGATGGCGACGATGGTCAGAACGATCCAGGCAGCGATCCAAACGATGTTGAAGAAAATGGATTGAAACGCATTGAACTTTACGCTGCGGCTCTGATTGTAAGGCGCCAGAACCAGGAACAGGATACCGGTGATCAAACCGAACAGATAGCACAGGGCGCCCGCTACGTTGTCAGTCATGCCGGCAGCCGCAATTTGAGGCGGCGGAACAGGTCCCGGCGATGGCGCGGGTCCTCCACCTGCCGGCGCGGCCCCGACTGCAGCCCCGCAAGTTTGGCAGAACCGGCCGTCCACCGACGATCCACAATTCGGGCAAAATGCCATGCACGCTCCTCCGTTGACCCACTCTATCCGAAGTGCCGTTGGATTGGCAAGTAGTTTACAAGCTTAGTGTATGGTCCTGGCGACGCCCTATCCGCCGCCGGCCGATACGGGTTTATCTTAATAGAAGCATGCCTCCGCTGCTTGAAACCGAGGAACGGAAGCTAGCCGACTCTAATGGCGGCGGTCCGCGCTACCCACGTCCAGACCGCGGCGGAGGCGGCGACGGCGACGACGGCAACCCCGATTATGGAACAGAACTTAGCGATGAGGAGGTCAGAAACCCGGGATCGCGAGCTGCATTAAACTTCAGTTGCTGGCGGTCAAGAACTACACCCTCTTTAATGACGATTTCAACGTTATGCGTGTCCCGGATGTTCTGATCGGGTCGGCCGTCGATTACCAGAACGTTAGCCAGTTTCCCCGGCTCCAGAGTCCCCCAGTCGTCGACGGCGTTCATTAGTCGAGCGGCGTTGCGCGTCGCGGACTGGATTGCCTGAAGGGGCGTCAAACCAGCCTCGACCAACAATTCCAGGTCGCGATGTACTCCTTCCCCCTGAAAATCACCAGGATAAGGGGCGTCCGTACCCGCAACCACCAGCACGCCCTTACTCCATAACTTCTGCGCATTTGTCTCAGCCGCTTGAACCTGCTGCATCCAGAGTTTTCTTCTCGCAGCGGCTTCCGCCGTGCCAGGGCGCCCCGCGAACTGGCGCAGCTGGTCGAGAAACCAGGGCGGAGTGGTATCGGCAATCAAAGGCTCACTAAGGAAGTCCAAATTCCGCAATCGACTCTCTGCCAAAGCCTCGAACGAGGCAAGGGTTGTAATGAACGCAATCTGTTTGTCCCTGGCCAGGTCAAGCGCGTTTTCGTCCATTACGGAGCCGGGCAGGTGCGCAAATGCCGCTATGCCGGAATTCATTAAATCGATGGAACCGTTACGCCGGCCCTGATCGACAAAGACGCGGAGTCCCGCTTTCGCTCCCTCCGCGGCCAGCCGGGTCACCTCTGGAACGGAAAGGCCGGCATAGGCCTTCAACGCATCCACTCCGATCCTTTTTTGGCGCTGCACCAGCGCCGGTATCTGCGCGATTGAAGATACAGTTAATGCTATCTCGGGCCAGATTGGATCGGGCCCATCAATTAGAGCTCCGGCACAATAGATCCGGGGCCCTAAGATCCGGCCGCTCGCCACCTCCTGGCGTATTTGCAGAATGTACGGCTGTATGTTGCCGGTGTCCAGAACCGTGGTGACCCCGGCATATAGCAGTGCATTCAGATATCTCTGGTAGCCAAGCATGTCCGTGTTCTCGCCATTCCAGCCGCCAGTCAAATGCACGTGCATATCGGCTAGCCCGGGCATTACGGTCTTGCCTGCAGCATCGAGGATGCGCGCGTCCACCGGCACGCGAACTGCCGATGCCGCGCCGACAGCTTCAATGCGCTTCCCGCGCAGAAGCACTATGCCGTCGGTCGTTGAGTGCGCACCGCTACCATCAATGATTCTTGCGTGAACGATGGCGATTGGAGTCGTTTGTGCACCCGACAACGACGCCAGCGAAAGCACGAGCACAATTCCATCCAACATAGACCGGAGTGGCATGAAATTCTCCTTCTTAAAGCTTTAGGGGATGGTCCCGGCGACGCCCTAACCGCTGCCGGCCGATACGGGTTTATCTTAATAGAAGCATGCCTCCGGTGCTTGAAACCGAGGAACGGAAGCTCGCCGACTCGAATGGCGGCGGTCCGCGCCACCCACGTCCAGACCGCGGCGGAGGCGGCGACGGCGACGACGGCAACCCCGATCCGAATTATATTCCGGGAGCGGGACTGCTGGCGATGCGCCTGGTCTTGGTTTCGGTTTCGATGCTGTTCGTCACCCTGGGCTTGGCCTACTACGCGCGCTCGCGTTCGCCCGTCGGCTGGCAGCACATCCGCGTTCCAGGCCTGCTGTGGCTTAGCACCGCGCTCATCCTGGCCAGCGGTTGGACGCTGGAGACTGGTCGCAGCGTGTTGGAGGGCGGCAACAGCCGGCGATACCGGCGCTGGATCGGAATCACCTTGGGCATCGGCTCAGCGTTCCTGGCGTCGCAGCTCATGGCCCTGCGGGAGCTCGTCGGGCAGGGAATTTACTTGCGGCACAATCCCCACAGCTCGCTGTTTTACGTGCTGACGAGCGCTCACGGCCTGCACTTGCTGGGAGGGATGGCGGCGCTCTGCTACCTGCTGGTTTCGGCCGCTTGGATTCCAGCGGCGACGCGGCCGCATGTGGAGCGTCTGCGGAGCCGGACCTCAGTAGCGGCTCTGTACTGGCATTTTCTGACGGTATTGTGGCTGGGCTTGTTCTTGGTGCTGCTCATCTGGCCGTAGGGTTAAGTCCGCAGGCGCGTGAAAAAATACATGCCCGCCATCGCGAACAAGATATCCGGCGACCAGGCGGCCAGCGTCGCCGGCAGCAGATTCACGTCGCCGAGCTGCTCGCACACTTTGTCGACGGACCAATAGGCGATTGCAATCGCGAAGCTCACTCCCACGCCGGCCATCGCGCCGCGGTTACCGGCGATAAAGGCGAACGGAATGGAGATCAGCGCCATGACGAGCGCGAAGAGCGGCAGCGCGAATTTCCGGTAGAACTGCACCTGTAGCATGATGGTGTCGATTCCGCTGCGCTGGAGGTCGCGGATATACGCGGCGAGCTGCTGAAAATTCATTTGCTGGTGCTGCAGCACTTCGTGCAAAAAGTAATCCGGACGTTCGTCTATTTCCTTGAACGTGGCCGTTTGACCGCTGAAGTTGGTGAACTTTTTCTCCTGGAATCCGGCGAACTCACGGCTCCAGCCGTTTTCGAAAACCCAGGTGCCGAGCGCGGGCTCCCAGCGCGCTTTCTCGGCGGAGATATGCTTCCGAACACGGAAGGTCTCCGGATCCAACTCGTAAACCTGCGCGCCTGTCATGACCTTTTGCTGCGGATCGAGATAGGTGTAATAGAAAACCCTCGGATCGTCGTTCGAGCCCGGATCGAATACCCACTGCTTTTCCGGATGCAAGTAAGTCTGGACCGGCTTGCCCTTGATCTCCTTGCGTATGGCGTCCTGTATCCGATTCGCCCCAGGCACGTAGTAGTGATCGAAGGCAAACAATCCGCCGCTCAGCAACAGCGCCGCCACCAAGACTGGAACCGAGAGCCGATACAGGCTGATCCCGCTGGCCTTGAAAGCGGTAATCTCGTTGTGCTTAGTGAGAATTCCGAAAGTGATAAGGACCGCCACCAACACGCTGATGCGCGCCGAGTCGTAGATCAGTTGCGGCGTCAAGAAGAACAAGTAGGTGAGGACCCGGATCATGCGTATGTGGTTTTTCACGATGTCGCTGAGCAACTCGAAGAAGGTGTAGACGTGCGTCATCAGCACAAAACTCACCAGGAACACGACGAAGTAGAACAGGAAGCTATAGAGCACGTAGCCGTCGATGATCTGCGGGAACAGGAACAGCCGCCAGGCGCGGCGTTGCGGGCGCATGGTCCATCCGCCGGCGGGAACGCGGCGGAGCAGGCGCGGCAGCGACGTGATCCATCCGGTGATCAGGCCGATCCAATCCCGCTCGCCAGGCCGTTCCAAGCGGGTGATCAGGACCATGCCCACCAGCGCGAACACGGCGTTCGGGATCCACATGGCCAGGCCCACCGGCAGTATTTGCTGCTTGGCGACGCCGTTGGCGGCAATCAGCCCCATCCAGTACACGAAAGCCAGAGCAACCGTGAAAACAAACGCCGTGGATTTGCCGCCCTTTCGCGAGGAAATACCCAGCGGAATCCCGATCAGCGCGAGCAGGATGCAGGCGGGAGGCAACGCCAGGCGCTGATGCAACTCGATGCGCGCTTGGATCACATCGTCGGCCGCGAGCTTCTTGTCGTGATAGGCCAGCCGATAGAGCGGGATCGTGTCAAGCTCGGTGTAGCCTTTGGCGTGCAGATCGCTTGGCTTAGTAGCCTCCAGGATCTGTCCTTGGCTAGGCGAGGAATAGGTGTAATACTCGGTGACATCTTTTCCGACCTCGTAGGTCGCGCCGTTGGTGAGGGAAAGCTGGATGTGATTGTGAGCGACGTCGGGGACGGCGAGCGCGGCCGAGGCCACGGTGACTCGGGGCGCGTCTCCGCGATCGTGGTCCTCTTTCTTTTGATCCTCCACCGGCGTTGTGTCGGCGATGAACACGTTGCGCCAGCGAAGAATCGGTCCCGGAATCACGTCGGAAATATACACGATTCGATTGGGAAACTGCTCTTCGAACACGCGCGCCTGCACGCCGGAAGTCAGCTCCGCCGCCACCAATTGGGTGAGCACCTTGTACGTGCGCCAAGTGGCGAAGGGCGTGAACCACAGCGACGCGCCCGCCGTCACCAGCATGGCCATAAATGCGAACAGCATTACCGGCGCGATTATTCTGCGGCTGGGGACACCGGCCGCGCGCATGCCCGTGATTTCTCCGTCGCTCGACATGCGGCTTAAGGCGATCAGCACTCCCACCAACACGCCCAACGGGACGGTGAAAGTCAGGGTAAAGGGAACGGCGAAAGCGAACAATTGCGCGACGGTCTGGGGCGGCGCCGAGTTCCGGACCAGGATTTCGAATAGCCGTCCCACGCGCTGCAGGAACAGCACGAACGTGAACAGCACCGTGCCCAGGAACGCGCTGTTGGCGACTTCGCGAAAAATGGCGCGGTTGAGAAGACCCATAACCTAACTCAGAATCCGGTTAACGATGGCGGCGGAACCAGCGGCGGCTTCGGGACGTCTTCCTGGATCGGCTCGAGTTCCAATTCGTCGAACAGGACCGCCGGCGCGATTACCGACGCGGTGGTTAAGTACGATCCGGCGCCCATTAACGCCAGCGGCGCGTTGGAATCGATCAAATCGAATACGTAGCTCTCGTCGGACGCGGCGACGATATCCTTGAGCGAACGCGTGGAGAGGCCCCGAAAACGGACCGCGCGGACCAGCTCCTCTTTTCCATCGGGATAGACTTTGTAAATCAGCAGCGGCGCCGTGACCGGGTGGCCGCTTCCGCCGGATTGCGCCATGCCCGCAGCCATGCGCCGCAGCTCGTCGAGGGAGGCGGACGAAGGATAGTCGAGTTTCCGCACCAGGATGCCATAGGGCTTGTTGCGCTGGACGCACATCTCGATCAATTGCTTCTTCATGTCGGAAGCGGGCATGCTCTGGGACGCGCGGACGAACAGATTTCCGAAGCCGGCGCCGCGCGCCCCGAACAGCGAGGTCAGGCGCGCGTGCCCGTTCGAGCTTTCGAAGCCCTTGAAAGCGGGTGTTCGCGTGAGTAAGTACGTTCTCAGCAGTCCCTTTTCGATCAGCGGCAGCGGCTCTGGCGCGACGCCTTCGATGTCGTACGAATAATGTCCCAGCAACGTGTGGCCGCGCCACTCCGTTTGAGTAGAATCGTCCACCACGTCCATCCATTCCGGCAGGATTCGCGACCCGACGCGATTCTCGAGTTCGCTGGCGACGTGGGGCGCGGCGCGGCCGGGATCGGTAACCGGCTTGCGCGCCACCTTAAGGTTGTCGCCCAGAACTTGGCCGAACAATTGGGCGGCGGCGCGAGCCTCGAAAAGCATCGGGCCGTCGTAAGCTTCGCCGGCCGGCGCTTGCGCGAGCGCCGTGACATCCTTGGCGACTTCGCTCACTTGACGCCGCAGCTCGGTCTCGGCGGGCAGCCCGTTCTCGTCGAAGGCTTGCATCACTTCGGCATCGCGCACGGTTGTGCCGTCCGAAGCAAGCCCATTCGCTCGAACCCGAATGTAGGCCACATCCTCGGGCGTCCGCTCGGCGGTCCCCTCCGAGTTCACGACATAGTTGGTGGATTCCGAGACGTGCATCTCGATACCGGAAGACAGCACTTGCGGATAATCCGCGAAAATCGCCGACAGCTTGACCACGCGATCCTTCCAGACGCCGGGGTTGCGAGGTTCCTTTTTTACCGGCAATATGGCATGGATCGGCGATGCCTTGGAGAAATCGGGGAGCTGGTCGGGAACGCTCATGTTCTTCAACGAGGAACGCTTGCGCGCGATAGCGTCTTCGGCCGTCTTATAGGCGTGATCGGTGGCCAACCAGAGCACCTGGCGGAAAGCCGAATAGTTGTCTTCGAGCGGGAGCTCATCGGGGGCGTAGCGGCTGCCGCTGGGCGCTTCGGAATAAATATGATTCGAGTTGTCGAAGGCGTAGTCGCCCACCCGCACGCTCACCATCGGAATTCTCACATGCGATTCGCGCAGCGAGATCAACGCGCCCAGAGTGGCGGAAATGCTGTAGGAATTCGTGTCTTCAACACGGTACTCGATGAAATACGGGGCGTCCAGGCCCGCGATCCGAAGCTGCCGCGAGCGCTCCAACTCGTCGGTGAGCGCGCGCAACAACGGGTCGGCATCTTCGGCTACCGCGAGCGCGGGCAGAAGCCAGCAGACGCATGCGAACCAGCGAAAGGCGATCCTGGCAGGCCGGCACATCACTGTCCGGTCTCCGTCGGCCTCGCCAGCAACGGCGGCCGATCCACCGAATGTTCCTTCTTCTGGATCTCGATTTCCGAGACCAGCAGCGCCGGAGCGACGGCCGACACCGGAACCTGTCCCGATTCGGCGCCGCAGTAGCCGTTGAACACCGCCAGTTTGTCCGACGTCGCCAGGATCTTGGAGAAGCTTGCCAGCGGCGTTCCGACAATGTCCACTCCGCGCACCAGCTCATCGGGACGGCCGTCCGGATACACGCGATAAACAATCAGGGGGATAACGGTGTAAGCCTGCAGGCCGCGCCGCTGCGTCAGTGTATAGCCGCCGGTGACCTGCTCGAAGTAAAGCCCGTAGGGTTTGTTTTGGCGTTTGATCTCGGCCACCAGCATGGCGCGCAAGGCCCGCTCGGACACCTTGTTCGTCGATTCGACAATCAGATTCGATTGCCGCGAGACCACTTCGGCGCCGGCCTGCCGACGCCCATGACCGTTGGAATGATCGAAACCTTGGATCGGGGATCGCGACATCAGGAACGTCTTCAAGATCCCGTTTTCGACCACCGTCACCGGCGCGGCCTTAACGCCTTCGTCGTCGTATTTGTAGTAGCCGTTCAGATCGGTGGATTCGATGGTCTCGCGCGTCGGATCGAATTTCACGGAAAGGAAATCGGGCAACACCGGCGTGCCCACGGCTTTCGCAAAGGTCTGCCCTTCCGATTCGTCTTTCTGGCGATGGCCCTCCAAACGATGGCCGAAGATTTCGTGGAAAAACACGCCCGCCGCCCGCCCGGAAAGGATCGCGGGTCCGACGAACGGCTCGGCGACGGGGGCCTTTAGCAGGTTGCTCAGGTCGTTTCCCACCCTAGCGACCGCCGCTTCGATCACCTCCGGCTTGGGAAGCCGGGCGAGGTCGAACCCTTGGAAATCCTCGTCCGTCGCCAGGTCCATTCCATCGGACGCCTTGCCGCCGGCTGAGATTTGGACGGTGGCGAAGGTCCGCCCGTGAACCAGCCGTGTGCCTTCCGTGTTCACCAGGTATTTCGTTTCCCGCTCGATCGCCAGGCCGACTCCGGAATTGAGGACGCCCGGATAGTTGCTGAGCTCGCCGGACCACTTGCGCACGTGATCGATCCAATTCGCGCTCAGCTCGCCCAGCGGGGCGGGCGGCTCCTGGTGGACGGAAGGAGGTTCGCTCGAAAAGTCGTCGGAGTCATCCTCCTGCTTGACCCTAACCTGTTCGTTGGACTTGATCTCGATCAGGCGGCGGGCGGCGAGCCGGTAGGTACGGTCGGTTTCGAGCCAGATCCTGCGGGTGATAGCGGCCGGGACATCGTCCAGCGGAATCACGGACCCGCTGGTAAAGCGCGCTCTTTCGCCCTTGATGATGCGATAGTTGTCCAGTTTGGAGCTGCCGACGCGGATGGTGATATCGAGGTAGCGTAAATGGCTCTTGTTGCGGGAATTTACGAGTCCGAAGCTCCCCGAGAGCGTTTGCGTTTCCACATCCGTGACGGCGTAAGCCATGTAGTACGGAGGCGGGTCGCCTTTCTGTTTTAGAACGTTGAAGTTGCGGTCGAGCTCCGCGCTCAGGATATCAAGCAGGGTGGGAGGCGAAGCGGCCACCAGGGGAGCGGAGAGAAGCAGCAGAGAGAGAATGCGCCGCACGCAACCTTAGGATAACAGGAATAGGAGAACTGGAATCCAAAGTTGCGAAGCTTTTCTCTTTAGGACGCGATGGATACGAGACCCTTGTCCTTCAGTCCGTTAATGGCCAGCCCGTAGCGGCCGCGTACGCCCGTCTTCTCGAAGATATGCTTCAGGTGGATCTTCACCGTCCCGGGTCGGATGCCCAATTCCAGGGCAATCTCTTTGTTCTTAAAGCCCTGCTCCACCAGTTCGAGCACCTGGCGCTCCCGCGGTGTCAATTCCGAGTGCGGATGATGGCCGTTGTTGTCCACCGAATCGCGGAATACGGAATCCTCCATCCAGCTTCGGCCGCCCGCGACGGTGGCAAGACACGCCAGGATGTTGACCAGTTCCGCGGTTTTTCGGACGATGCCGCGCGCGCCCGCCTGCAGTAACCGCAAAGCCTCGGCTTCAGTCATGGACACGCCCCAAACGATAACGGCTGGGGTGGCGTCGGTGAGTTTCAAGTCGTGAATCCAATCCAGGACCGCGCGCATGCCGAATCCTTTGTCGAGCACGATCAGATCCGGCGAACTCGCGTGCACGAACGCCATCGCGGCTTCGAGCGAATGCAAAGGCTCCCGGAATTCCAGATCCGGACTGGCCGCGATCAAGTTCCTCAATCCTTCGGCCGTAATCGGCTGCGTGTCGCACACGGCAACGGTTTTTTTGTGGCTATTCTCGGTCATTTCCTTCTTTGTAAGTAAGGCGATGCGCCTTCTCCCCGCGGATTCGCTCGGTTTCCGGACAGCCCGCAAAGCTATTAGCCTGTCCGCCCGAATGCTTAGTCCGTCCAATCGCGAAAGGCTCTCATGTTATCAGTACGTCAAGCCGATTGAGAATATAGGACTCCCGCACGGAGAAGTCCGTCCCAGCGCCATGTCCCAGCCAGACGCCTCCTCGTTGCACGGAAATTGGAAGGCTCTGTTCCTTTGTCCCAACGCTAAGATAATCAGAGAGTTAACCCCGCTCTTCAGCAGGCTTTTGGGGAATTTTACGCCCCAGGAATTGAACGCACATCCCAACCGCCATCAGCTGAATGAGATTCTGGGCGCCGATCCGCCGAACGTGTGCATTCTAGAGATAAGCGACCCTGTGGAACGCGGGCTCGCCGTGATTCCGGATGTGTTGCGCGTCGACCCGAAGCTACCCATCGTGGCAGTGCTTTCGAACGACAATCCGGAACTGGTGCTGCGCTGCCTGCGCCAAGGCGCCAGCGATTTTCTGACCCAGCCGTTTACCGTCGAGCAGGTGGAAACGGCGCTGCGAAAGATTGCAAGGCTGCACCCGGTTCGCGCGAAGAATCCCGGTAAGGTGTACTGTGTCATGCCGGCCAAGGGTGGGTGCGGGGCCAGCACGATTGCGGGCAATCTCGCCTATCAATTGAAGCGTTTCGGCGATAAGCGCATTCTGCTGGCGGACCTGGATCCGCTGACCGGAACCCAGTCGTTTCTATTGAAGATCAAGTCGAACTACAGTTTCATCGACGTGGTGGCGCACGCGCATCAAATCGACGCCGATTTATGGAAGGCAGTGATCAATCCGCGGAACGGCGTGGATGTTCTGCTGGCGCCTGAGATCCTGGCCGAAGGCATGAGCGAGTTGAAGGACGCCACCGGCATCGTGGAATATGCGCGCGACACCTACGATCTGGTGGTGCTGGACACTTCGGCGGTGTATGGAGAATGGAACCTGTCGCAAGCGCAAATCGCCGACGAAATCCTGCTCATCACCACCAACGAGCTCACGTCGCTGCAAGCCGTGCAGCGCGCCATGACCTATTTGGAAGCCAACGGCGTCGAACGCGACAGAGTACGGTTGATCGTCAACCGTTACGACCGGCAGATGGGGTTGAGCCGGGACGTAATCGGTACCGCGCTGCACAGCGAGATCTATCACTTAATTCCCGCCGACTACGAGGCAATCCAGAAAGCGCTCATCGAGGGCAAGCCGCTCCCGCACTCCACCCAGTTCGGTAAAGGCGTGGCCGGACTCGCGGAACGGCTGGCGGGCGGCGCCGAGCTGCCCAGAAAGAGCAGCTCTTTCGCCAGTCTCATGTCGTTGTTCTCGCGCACGTCGAGCTAGGCGGCGGTCCTTGGGGCCGACCGCGACCCCCTTGCCGGGACACGATTAACTCGAGCGCTACCCTGGTGTCCCGCCCATTGTGATAACGTCGGATTCGTACAAACATCTTGAAAGCGAGGGCACGAACGATGACCCGCACTGCGTCCGTTTTGTGTTTCCTGGTACTGGCTCTGGCCGGATTCGCCGGCTGTTCCAGCAAGCCTCCCGCCAAGCAAGCCGCCGCTGCGGCGCCAGACAAGATCCACGGGAAGGCCCAAGTTAATATCGACGAAACGACCGAGCTAGACGCGTCTATGAACGCGGGTGGACCTTCGGTCTACCTTATAGATGGCCTCAATCGCTACCGCCTCTTCTTCAACAAGGCTTTTCCGGTTGAACCCGGGCACGAGTACATTGCCGAGGGCGTCTATGCGCAAAAGGCCATCGATGCGATCGGCGATCCCGACCAGGGCAAGAACGGCTATCCGCTGGAATCCAGCTGCAGCAGTGTCGTGAGGATGGCCTGGCCCGGGCTGTCGTTTGAGATGACGGATGCTTACTCCGCCAGTTTGCACTCCAAGGTGAAACGCTTTCCCGCCAGACCCGTATTCCTGGTTACTCGAATCGAGCCCGGTACCGCCGCCGCCGACTCGAAGAAGGACGCTGCGGAGAAGGAAGAGCCGGAGGTCTCCGTTCCGGCGGACAAACAACGGGCTCTGCTGGTTGCGGGACCCACCGTGCTGCCCGCGCCCCTTTGGGAACCCTCGGGCGGGACGGCTCGCTGCAAAGTCGTCATCGACGAGGAAGGCAAGATCGCGGAGTTAAACAGCGGCGCGCAACTCTGCGAGACCGTGCCGTGGGTTCAGTTCCACTATCAGCCCACGCTCAAGGGCGGCCACCCGGCGCGAGTGAATACCGAGGTGGAAGTGCACTTCGACGCGCGAAAGTAGCCGCGGCGGCCGTACGCGCGACGTCATTCTTTCTTCGAGGTCCAGCTCAAGTAAGTGACGTACTCGCCGCCCGGGGGCGCGATCTCGAACCTCCCCTCGAGCGCGCTCCCGTTCAGCCGGTAGGTCAAGCGGTAACGCGGTTCGGAACTGGATCCGTCCGACTGAAAGGTAACGCCGTCCGGCGCTGGGAACGTGAGGCTATATCGAATAACGTGCCCTTCGGTATCGAAGTAGATTGCGCGCGGCGAGTCGTTAGGCGCGTCCAGGTAAATCACCATCAGATCCTCGTGGCGCGCGCCGGAAT
>Ga0302326_10004762_pt1 | contig 31229 bp, 29 predicted proteins | sample Palsa_T0_3_FD_202264 | JGI IMG/M metagenome (GOLD analysis project Ga0302326, IMG submission 202264) | Peat permafrost microbial communities from Stordalen Mire near Abisko, Sweden - Palsa_T0_3 | ecosystem: Environmental > Terrestrial > Soil > Palsa > Peat permafrost | place: Sweden: Abisko...
CCCTTTCGCAAGGAAACCGGACTGCGTTGCCTCGGTATGGGCGGCGCGCAGTTCTCGCCAAGACTGCTCGACGGCGACACTGTCGAGCAGCGCTTGTCGCGACTCCGCCGGGACAGAGCTGTCGTCGGCAAGCCTGCGAAGGACACCCGTTGGAATAATGAAGCGACCGCTTCGAAGGCACATCAGGCAGCTCCTCTGGGGTTGCCGCCGAGAAAGAGGTTGGTACTGCGGCGTTCTCGCAATAATACAAGCGCCCGGCGGAGCGCCTGCCGCTGGGATTAGGCGCCGGCCACGGCTCCGCCGTCCTCGCGATCGCTACTAGGCGGCGGACCTTTCGAGGATGTGGACGCCGCACGCGGAGCCCAGGCCGATCACGTGGGCCAGCCCGACTTTGGCGTTGTCGATCTGCCGATCACCGGCCTCGCCGCGAAGATGGTGGCAGATCTCCCAAATGTTGGCGATACCGGTGGCCGCGATCGGGTGGCCTTTCGACTCCAGCCCGCCCGAGACGTTCACCGGGATCGAGCCGTCGCGCCACGTCGCGCCTGTGTTGAAAAAGTCAGCCGCGCCGCCCTGTTCGCACAGCATCAAGTTGTCGTAGTGCACCAGCTCGGCGGTGGCGAAGCAGTCGTGCAGTTCGACCAGGTTCAGGTCGCTCGGGCCGATGCCGGCCTGCTCATACGCGGTCGCCGCGGCGTTGCGGGTCAGCGTGTTGACGTTCGGCAAGACCTGACAGCCGTTCTCGTAGGGATCGGTGGTCAGGATCGACGCCGAGACTTTCACCGCGCGCCGGCGCTGCTGCAGCGAAAGCGATTTCAGCGTCTCGCCGCTGCACACCACTGCGGCCGCGGCCCCGTCGCAGTTGGCCGAGCACATCGGCCGGGTGTTCGGGTAAGCGATCATCACGTCGTTCATGATCTGCTCGAGGGTGAACTTCTTCTGATAGGCGGCCAGCGGATTCAGCGTCGAGTGGGCGTGGTTCTTCTCGCTGATCCGGGCGAACAACTCAAAGCTGGTGCCGCCGTATTTGTGGCCGTACTCGGTGCCGATCTGGGCGAACACCCCGGGCATTGCCTCGGTGCCGATCCGTCCGTCGACCGGAGCGACCGCGCCGTAGCGGCCCTTGGGTTCCCATACATCGGCGCTGTCCTTCTTGGTGCCGCCGGCGCCGAGCAGTCCGGCGCCGGAAAGCTTCTCCACGCCGACCGCCATCCCGTACTTGGCCTCACCGGCCTTCACGGCCATGATCGCGGTCCGCAGCGCGGTGGCCCCGGTGGCGCAGGCGTTGGCGACGTTGTACACCGGGATGCCGGTCTGGCCGATCTGCTTCTGAAGTTGCTGACCAATACCGGCGTTCGCGGCCATCAGGTTCCCAGCCGCCAGCACACCGATATCGGCCATGGACACGCCGGCGTCGGCAAGCGCGCCAGTCGCGGCCTCGGCAGCAAGGTCGACGGTGTCTCGGTCGGAATGCTTGCCGAATTTGGTCATCCGAATACCCAGAATCCAGACTTCGTCGCTGGCGCTCATGGTCGATGCTCCTTCGTTGGTGGGTGCCGTTCAGGCATCAAGTTCAAGCATTGCGTTCGCGAATCAAGCGGGCTCGAAGCCGAAACCGATCGCCTCAGTGCCAGCCGAATCGGCGCCGATCGGGAAAGTTGCGAGACGCACCTTCATGCCGTCGCGGACCCGCTCGGGATCAGGCTCGATGTTGACCAGGTTGGCCCGGACCTGGGTGCCCTCGCAGTCCACCACCGAAGCGACGAACGGGGTGGGAATGCCGGGCGCGGCGAAGGTGACGATCGTGAACGCCCGCACCGTGCCCTCGGTCGCGACGGCAACGGTTTTGAATTCCGAGGCGAAACAGCCCGCGCACGCATTACGCCGATCGAAGAATCGCGCGCCGCAGTTCGTACATTCCTGCGCCACCAAGTGCGGATCGCCGTCGTCGAGCACCAGATAGTCGACCAATGGGATTTGCCCGGCCATGCAGACCTCTTCGTCGTAGTTAGTATCGACCGTAGCGAGTGCGGCCCGGCTAGAGATCCCGAATATCAAGATCGAGCGCAACTAAAACGACGGTCGTCCATCCGCTACTCCTTGACAACCACCGGATCACCAACGTTGACCGTGTTGAAATACCACTCTGCGTCGGCGGGACTCAAGCTGATGCAGCCGTGGCTGACGTTTTCCCGCCCCAATGATTGGACAGCCCAGGGGGCGGAATGCACGAACAGGCCGCGGCTGCTGATGCGGCTGGCGTAATCCACCGGAACCCGATAACCCTCGGGATCGGTGAGCGGGACGCCGACACTGCTCGAATCCATAATCAATGAGCGATCTTTGGACATGACCGAGTAGACGCCGACAGGCGTCGGGAAGTTCGGCCTACCCATTGACGCCGGCATTACCCCCCCTTCGCCCCAGTGAGGTTGGTGGTGTGGAGCTGGAAGTTGGGGCGACGGGCCCGTCTGCATTCCATCGATGCTCACGGTGAATGTGTGGTCCGAGATGTCGGCAACGCCGAGTACGGCGGGACCCGTTTTGAAATCCGTCGACAGGCCACCCACTGACAGCGCTACCGTGCTGTGCGCCGGCCAGAATCGGTCCGGAACCCACTGGACAACGTCGTTGTCGAGCCATTCGAACGTACCGGTCATCGCGGGTGTGGATTTGATCTCAACGGCCCGCTCAGCCGCATGCCGGTTGACGATGGGCGCCCGGAAGGTCACGACCACGGGGTGCGCCACACCTACTACCTGACCCGCGGGTCGGACTGAAGCGATAGCGAACCTGCACGACTGGTTCGACGCGGCCAGGCACACGCCCGACGGCCCGGCGACCACGAACGCGCCGATCCCAAGCATTACCAGAACAGAACGAAGAACCGCCCGCATGCTTGAGTCCCTTTTGCTAGACAAAGTCGCCACCTCGAGAGTAGGCGCGTCCGGAATATTGGACACGCAAGGGCGCGTTAGCAATTCGATTAAGCATCTGTCACGTTTCGGCTACGACCGGCGAAAATCGGACGAGAATCTTGTTGTCGTACTGGGCTTTTCAGATGCACCCCGCAGAGATGACGCCCCCGGGGCGTGACTGGGGGTTATGTCGTCAACTCGGAGCCGTCACTCCGGAGGACCGGGCAGGATCGGCTGACCGGGCACCGGTCCACCCGCCGGCGCGGGACCGGTGGGAGCGCCCTTGCCACCAAGGCCGGGCCCCCCGGTGAGTACAGCAGCCGGTACCGGAGCACCCGCCCCCCCAAGCGCAATCAGTGGAGCACCAGCAGGCACAACCGGAAGAACGGGAGCACCGGCAGGAACCGGAGCGCCGGCAGGGACCGGAGCAGCCACTGGTGCACCGGCTAGTCCAGCGGTCGCAGCGCCCACCGGCGGAACACACACCGCGGGTCCCTGGACGCACGCGTAGTCGCCTGTTTTCTGGGGAGCGGCCGTAGCAATCGGGCCCAGCGCTATCGCGACGCCGCACAACCCAACGCCGACAACGACCTTGACGTTGAATCGGTCGAAGGTTGTCATCGACGTCATCTCCCTCATCCACATTCGAGTAGTTCCCGCAATCCACATCTGCGGCCAAGCAGCGCGCAGACATGCCGAAATCGCGTCTCGACGAACAAGATCATTTTTAATGGACCGATGTTCAACATGCACGACGCCGCACCAGACTGTTTCCAAATAGAGATGTTCAACCGGCGTTAGTGCTCACAACCAGCCGTCGATGTCGATGCTTCACACGATGAACTCCGCCCGATCGTAACAATCGTTGCGGCAGGCGAGCTTTCACGTGACGGCTTGTGGGTCCCGCGCCGACTGGCTCAGCGAACGTAGACTTCCCGGCCGGTGGGATATCCGCCGCCGTGGGTGGTGATGTGGACATGGTCGTAATGGCCGTAGCCGGAACCTGAGGGTCCGCTGGGGGTGTAGTAGGTGCCGCGCCAAATGACATCCTGCAACGCAAATCGGTCCGCATTCTTGCAGGCGAACGCGACGATCTCGTTGCCGAGCGCTATGCCCGCGGCGCTGGAGGGGTTGGGAATCATCACGTCGAGCGCCAGACCCCGGGGATGCCAGGGGAGCGCGTCCGGTCGAACGCCGCCGATGCTGGTGATTTCCGGAAACGCCGCGCTGATGCTGCGGGCGGCCAGGATCGTCTTGACCTGTAGGCCCCGTTCTGGCGCGATATCTGCGACGAGAAGGCGCGGGGCGTCTTTGTCGACGACTCGCCACCTCGATCCGCGCGATGCCGCCGACGCCTCCGGCGGGCCGGAGTTCACCATGGACTGGGTCCACGACGATGCGGCCGGTGCCGCCGCCTCGACCTGCAGCGAGGGCCCGGAGCCGTCAGCAACCGATGCGGCGTTACTGACGGGCCTGAGCTGATGGGCGCTTCCGCCGAGGGCAAAGATTACGGCGACCGACGCAACGACCGCAGCCATCATTACCGGCGACTTTCGTCGGCTGCTGGCTAATTCGTGCTGCCCCACGGCAGGCAGCTTACGGACAAATCAAGAAATAGTCACGAACGGGTAACGGCGGCACGGAAGCGGCCTCCTGACGCCCCTTACATCGGCCAGGTGCTCGACTCGGGCGTATAACGAAGTCTGGCGGCCGGGGGCAATCGTCGACGTCCATCGACCGATATCGCGTCCAGCATGAGCGCGACATAGCGACGCCAGCCGTCACTATCGGAATCCATCGTCCAGAGCACGCTATGCAGCATCGCGATCAGCCGCGGCAGGTCGTCCGCCACGAGATCGGCACGGACAACGCCGGCTTGCTGGCCGCGATCAGTCAGCTCCTTGAGCGCCTCATTCAGCGACGTCGAGATGTCGGGTGTCAACGACCCGGCTCTGCGCGCCGCCGTCAAGAGATTGTGTTCGCGCGCGCCCAACGATATCGCCGCGTCGATCAGCTGGGCGAGTCCGTGTAGCGGATCGGCGGCGCCGCGGGCAGTCTTGATCGTCGGCGTGAGGTCTTCGGCGATACATTGCTCCAGCGCCGCCCGGACCAGCTCGGCCTTGGTCGGAAACCGCCGGTATAGCGTTCGTTCACCAACGCCGGCCCGACGGGCAATCGCCTCGATCGGAGCTTCCGGCCCGCACTCGCCGTAGACCTCCCGCGCAGCCCGCAGGATCCGCTCGGCGTTGCGAGCAGCATCAGCCCGTAACGGCCGGTCGCTCACCGCAGTCATGACCCCAGGGTAACTGACAGTTGACTGCTACTTAGTCGCCCTTTACTCTCGTGCAATTGGCAGCCTACTGACACTTATGGGGAAACGTTCGTGACGACAACAGCTTCCGATCTACCCGTGATTCCACTGCGGCGCGCCGCACAGTGCCCGCTTGCGCCCCCAATCGAGTTCGAGAGTTGGCGAGAAGAGCCTGGCCTTAAGCGGGCGATGTGGAACGGTCAACCGACCTGGATAGTGAACCGCTACCAGGACATCAGAGCCGCGCTGGTCGATTCACGGTTGTCTGCCGATACTCTCTCTGACCTCATCAGGCCGTCCAGCGATGAGAGCACGCCAGTCATCTTCGCGCGCATCGACGATCCCGAACATCATCGGATACGACGCATGATGACCAGCCAATTCACCTTCAGGCGCACGGAAGCAATGCGGCCGCAGATCCAAGAACTGGTCGACCACTACCTGGACAAGATGATCGACAACGGAGCGCCGGCCGACATCGTCCGCGATTTCGCCCTCCCGGTGCCGTCGCTGGTGATCGCGCTGCTACTCGGCGTTCCTCCCGAAGACCTCGAACTCTTCCAGCACAACTCGTCCGCCGGATTGGACACGAACTCCACCGACGAGCAAAGGGCGCAGGGCTTCGCCGAGATGTATGTCTACATCCAGGAATTGGTGGCGCGTAAAGAGCGCGAGCCCGGCGACGACCTGATCAGCCGCCTCATCACCGACTACGTCGCGACCGGCCAACTCGACCACGACACCGTCGCCGTCAACGGGGTGATCATGATGCTGGCCGGCCACGAAACCACTGCCAACATGATTTCGTTGGGAACAGTTGCGCTGCTGGAGAATCCCGACGCCTTCGAACGGTTGGGCCGTACTGATGATCCAGCCGTGGTCGCCAATGCCATCGAAGAGCTCATGCGCTATCTCAGCATCGTGCACGCTCAAGTGGATCGGGTGGCGATAGAAGACCTCACCCTCGGCGGTCAGTTGGTCCGCGCCGGGGACAGGGTCTTGATGAACCTGCCCGCCGGAAACTGGGACCCCGAATTCGTCGACAGCCCAGAAGTTTTCGACGTCGATCGAAATACTCGTGGACACGTGGGTTTTGGATACGGCACCCACCAATGCATCGGAGCCAACCTGGCCCGAGTCGAGATGCAGGTTGCGTTCGCCACGTTGGCCCGCCGGCTGCCAGGGCTGAAGCTGGCCGTGCCGCCGGCTGAGTTGAAATTCAAAGACGCCGACATCTACGGGATGAAAGAACTGCCGGTTACCTGGTGACAAACGACATGCGGTTCGACGACCAGGTTGCGGTGATCACCGGCGCTGGCGGCGGCTTGGGTAAGCAATACTCGCTGCTCCTGGCGTCGCGCGGCGCGCGCGTCGTCGTCAACGACACCGGAGGCTCGGTGACAGGAGACGGCGCGAACACCGACACTGCATCGGCCGTCACCCAGGAGATACGCGCGCTCGGCGGTGAGGCGATCGCCGACACCCACAGCGTGACCAGCCCAGAAGGCGGGCAAGCGATTGTTGACGCCGCTCTGCGGGCCTGGGGACGCATCGACATCGTGATCAACAACGCCGGTATCGTCCGGGACGCGCCGTTCGAGGACATCACCGCCGACCGGCTCGACCCGTTGGTCGACGTGCACCTGGGAGGCGCGTTCTACGTGACCAGACCCGCCTGGAAAGCGATGCGTGAGCGGCGCTACGGGCGAATCTTGAACACCTGCTCGGCCGCCGGGCTGCTGGGCGCCGAACGCATGAGCAACTACGGCGCAGCCAAGACTGGGTTGGTCGGCTTGACCCGGGTACTGGCCGCCGAGGGGGCCGACCACGACATCAAGGTCAACGCCATCGCTCCGATTGCGTACACCCGAATGCTGACGCACTCCGTCGACGGAGCCGGCCGGCAGGACGACCCGGCGGCGCAGGCCATTCTGGATGACCTTGTGGCCCAATACCTGCAGAAGCTCGATCCGGCGCTGGTGGCCCCGGTGGCGGCGTTCCTGACGCACCGGGAATGTCCGGTTTCCGGTGAGATCTACACCGTCGGCGCCGGGCACGTCGCCCGGTTCTTCATCGGCAGGACGAAAGGCTTCTACGATCCCGCACTCTCGATCGAGCAGGTGCGCGATCATCTCGACGTGATCCGCGACGAAGCCGGTTACACCGTGCCGGGCGGTCCCGCCGACGAGATGGCCGAGCTGTTCGCGACGATCATGGCGACCCAAGCCGACTGACTGCTACAGATGGCTGGCGGCGAATCCGGCGGCTTGGCCGACCATGCCGTTCACCGGGTACGAGGAGTGCGCGAAGCTGGGCAAACCACCCGGATCACCGTTACAGATGGTGTCGCCATCGGCGCACAAGTCGATGGTCTTCGGCACATACAGCGGGCCGACCACGATCAGCGGCGCGTCGAAATTCTTCAGCCATTGTGGCGACGGTTTCCCGAAGAGCGTCACCGCGGCCACGTGGTTGGCGACCTCCGGCGGCATCGGCTTGGGCATGAAAGATAGGTACTCCGCGGGCACTCCCGCTGGGACCGACGACTCGGTGACACCGGCGGCCACGGCCGCGCCCTGGGAATACCCGCCGAGCACAATCCTGGTCTTGGGGCAGTTCGCCGCGGTTGCCTCGATATGACCGCTGGCGTCCTTCACCCCGTCCAGGAAGCTCTGGGCGAACTCGATGCGGTCGGAGAAATTGCCGCTGGCTTCGTAGTTGACCGGGTACACATTCAGCGATTTGGGACCCACCGCCGCCCGCAACGCGTCGATGAACGGCTCCCCGATCCCGCCGACGCCGGCTGGCTCGCCGGTGCCGCGGGCGAACACCGCCTCGACGTCGGGACATGGCTGCGCCGATGTGACCGGCATGGGAGCGCTCATCAGCCCCCCGACAAGCACCAACGCTGCGACAACGACACGGCCGATCCGACGTAAGCACATAGTCACCACCATAGTGACGCTGTACCCACGAATCCGTCGCTCTACTTACGACTCGTCGGGTGAATCGTCGGGTGAATCGTCGAGGACGCTGACGGCAATGCCGTACGGCACGAATCGGACCTTGCGACTGGAGTCGGTGTTGTTCTTATTCGCCCGCAGCGCATCGAGTTCGGTGGCGTACACCTCCTCGACGCGGGCGGCGCCGTCGGCGCTCACGGTATGAATCGCCCAGACCCCGTCGCCCGTTTCGCCGGTGGTTTCCGGCCTGCGCCGGGGTCGCCCCGCCAAATCCTCAAACACCGACGACCACCCGGCCCGACCACTGGGCACCGTGAAAAACCGGCTGATTCCCTCTACCGCTTCGCGAAGTCCCTCACTCGCGTCGCGGATCACCCGATCGAAATCTTCCGGATTGAATCCGAACCGACCGTTGTCGTCCATTGCCGCCTCCTGGCTGCTCACCCGTGTACACCCAGTGTGCGCATTTCGGGTGGCTTGCGCCACGTCTAATAGATTCAGCGGCCGACTGCTACGGCCCCGGCGGCGGGGGCGGCGGGGGCGGCGGCGGGTTGATCGGAATCGGAACCGTGACAAACGGCAGGTGAAGGTACATCACCATCGGCGGCAACTGCTGCGGCGGAGGAGCGGGCGGGGGTGCGGCCGGTGGCGGCGGAGGCGGCGCGGCCGGCGGTGGTGGCGCCCGCTCAGCTGCGGGCGGCGGCACGTAGACCGGTGCCCGCCGAGTCGGCGCCCGATAGACCGGGTTCGGGGTCAGAGCCCACGGCGGCACCTGGCGCGCCACCGGAGTCGGCGCCGTGATCGTCTGCGCCGGCGGTGGAGGTGGTTCGGCCGACGGCGGCGGTGCCGCCGGCGGCGAGGATGGCCCCGGCGCGGCCACTGCGTGCGTGCTCGGCGGCGCCGGCACCTGCTTGGTGGGGACCGCGTTTCTGCGTGGGCTGGTTCGCTGGCCGACCGTCGGCCCGACATCGGCTACCAGCGAAATCGCCAGCGCCACAACGCCGACGAGGATGGCCGCCGTCCCCCAACTACTCGCCACCAGGGACGGCAGGCGCGCGCGGCGGCCCTCGCCGACGCCCTCGTCAGCTAAGGCGCTGTAGGCGAGGGCGCTGCCACCCAACCGGGCGTTGGCGGAAACGTCGAGATACGCCGGAGCGAACGCGCTGGGGTTCACCTCGCCCGTCCCCGGATCCTGCGAGTAGGCCAGCGCAGCGGTCGACGACACGAACAACGGCGCGTTTGCCGATGCCACCGCCGCTCCACGGGCGAGCGCCATATCCGGTTCCTCGGGTGCGCTCACCGGAATCGAGACCGCCGCATCCAATCGCGGCGCGATGGGGACGATATCGACGCCGCAGCCGACGACGAACACGCCGTCCGGCCTCGCCTCCAGCCCGTCGACGGCAGCGACCATCGCCGTCAACTCGGTGACTGCCTCGGCGCCGCGCTCAGCGCAGTGCACCCGCTGTCGGTACAGGTCGACGATCGAACCGTCGGCGGTGTGGACCACGGCCAGGGTTGCGCTTTTCGGTTCGACAAACAGCAGCGCGGTGTGCTCGTAAGCCATCGCATCGCCGACCGTCTGGGTCAGCGCGGCCGCCGCGAGCAGTGGTGAGACCAGCATGACGTTTCGCATCTCGCAAAAGGCCAGCGCGTCGTGTAGCGCGCCGACCTCGGTCGGATCGGTCCAGGTCACGCCGGTTGACATCAACCGATAGCCGCCTTCGGCAGCGCCTTCCCGGGTACCGAGGATCGCGGCGATCACCTGCTGGGGCGCCCCCGAGGTTGCCCCGTCTTCCGCGGCGACCACTTCGAAGTTGTCTTCCTCGACGGTCACACCGTCGGCATTTTCGCCTTCTACCAGCACCATGCGGACCATCGCTGGTGCCATCGACACACCAAGTACGATGTCCAGAATTCCTCCAGAGTCCTTTGCTAGCAACGGTCTGGGCCGGAAAAGTGCAACGCGAGGGCCCTAGACAGGCTTTATCTCCCGAGCAGGATGAGGCGTTACTTACCCGGTTAGCTGGAGGTTAGGTACTGCAGGTCGTGCGGCGACAGCAGCGACGTCACTCGATCCGGGCCGACCCGGCACGCCTAGTAGCCATATCCCGGGTTTGCGTAGGGGTTCTGCGGCGTGTACGGGCTTTGCTGCTGGTACGGGCTCTGCTGCTGATAAGGATTCTGCTGCTGATACGGGTTCTGTGGTTGCTGGCTGGCCCCGCCCTGCCCCTGGGGCACCTGCACGGGTATCGGTACCGGCACGAAAGGCAGAGTCAGATACGTCGTCGTCATCGTCACCGACGGCGTGGTGCTCGTCGGTTCGGGCGGTGGCGGCGGCGGTGGCGTCGTGCTCGGGGTGGTGCTGCTCGTCGACTGCGGTGTGGTGGTCGTCGGCTGCGGAGCGCGGGTCGTAGTGGTGGCCTTCGCGGTGGTGCGTGGTGGCGGCGGCTCGTAACTCTCGGTCACCGGAGGTGGTGGCGGTGGCGGCGGCGCCTCGCTGGTGGGTGGTGGCGGCGCGACGCTCGGCGGCGGCTCGGGGCTGGGCGGCGGGGGCGGCAGCGGGCTAGGCGACGGAAGCTGCGAGCTCAGCGGTGGCGGCGGGGGCACGGTCGTGGTGCTGCTGGGCAACGTCGGCGCGCGGTCGCTGGTGCTCGTCAACGTGAATGCCACGCCGCCGATAGCGACCATCGACACCAGGGCAGCGAGCCCCAGGAACAGCTGCGGTAACCGGTTTCCGCGCTGCCTCGCGTCGAATGGCTCGACCCTCGGCAGTTGCATCAACTGCGAGGGGGTGACGCGGTTGTCGTCGTCATATGGCTCGCCGGTATAGACGATCGGCTCGGCGTTGGAGTCGTCGGCCTGCGACCAGGCCAATTCTTGCAGCCGTTCCGACGGGTCCGGGTTGAACGGGGCATCGACGGCCGGAACCGTGAACGTGCCCGTCGGCGCGCCGAATGTACCCGTAGGTGTACCGAGCGAGTCCGTGGGCGCAGCGAAGGTGCTGCTCGACGTGGCGAAGATGCCAGTCGACGTCGCGAAGCTGCCGGTCGACGCACCGACCAGCGCAGCCATCGTCGACTCTTCGAGCTCCTCGTCGTGCTGCTCGAGGGGCTGGCGGGCCGAGAGCATCGCCGCGCCGACCGCCACGGCGAGTCCGGGCTGCACAGCGGTTACCACCGAGGCCTTGGTGTAAGACGAAAGACGTTGGGCCACAATCGGCATCGTGGCGACACCGCCGGCCATCGCCACCGCCGCGAGATCCCTGCGACGAAGTCTGTTGCGGCGCAGCATGTCATCGAATGCGGCGAGCAGATCGTCGAGCTTGCCCTCGATCAAGCTGTCGAGCTCATCTCGGCTTACCTCGACGCGGGCGCGCCGGCCGGGCAGGTCGGCGATCAGCTCGGTCGCCGTCTTCCTGGAAAGCCGCTCTTTGGCCAGACGGCACTCCTCGTGCAGACTGGCGAATTGCCCGACAGCGGCGGTGCTGGCGGGATCGGCGCCGTTGCTGTGGCCCGCACTGTCCAATGCGTGCACCAGTAACGCCTGATCGACGCCGTCGCCGGAGAACTCCGAGTAGCGCAGTGTGCTGGTTATGGGGGTAAAACCCGACGCTGCGTCAGCCAGGGTGATGCTCGTGCCACTGCCTCCGAAATCGAATAGCGCGACAACCCCTTCGGCGGGCAACCGCGAATCGGAGTTCAACGCCGTCAGCGCGGCAACGGAATCCGACACCAGGCGCGGGGCGATGTCGTCTCGCACGAAACCTGAATGAGTGCTCAGCGCTTCTTGCAAACCCCGCAACGCCTGTGGTCGCCAATGCGCGGGAACGGCCATCGTGATGTTCGACGTCGACGGCTCGCCACCAGTCGCGGTGATCAACGCATCCAATGCCTCGACCAGCAATAGTGCCGGGTCGTGCGTCGAGCCATCACCAGACTGCAGAGCCTGTGAACCGCCGACCCGCTCGACGAAGCCCGCCATCAGCGTGCCGGTGTCGGCTGCATCCGGGTTCTGAACGGGTACACCGAGTTCCGGCGCGCGATCTGGAAACAGCGTCAACACTGCGCGGCGTGAGACGGGCGGATTTCCGCTGCGGACCGCGGCTAGATTGGTGGTCCCGATCGATAACCCCAACGGGTCATGCATAAGGCGAATACCTTCGTCGATAGCGGTCGGTGGCCAGGGTCAACCATAACCGCGGTCACGCTACGACGATCGGGCACAACATCATCGGTATCTGGTCGATGCGGTTGTGTCACCGAGTTGATATGGCAGACGGCTTGACAGATCGACGCGTCACAGCACAGTCAGCGGCAGCGACTGCCGGGGCTGAAACTCGAACGTCGATCCGCCACTGACTTTGGCAATTGACACCTCAGACAGCTCTTTAGCGGGAGTGTCAATCTCAGACAATTCGACGATCCAGTCGGTGCTGTCGCCGCTGACCTCAACGTGGATGTGCGGATCGATCGCGGTGGCGATCGCTTGAAGCGGCTCGATCGACTCCGGTGAGCACAGGGAGATCCACGCCGCATCGTCGTGGGCCGGTGACCGGTGAACATGCAGCCGACCGTCCGTGTCAGCGTTGACGTAGCCCACCGGATTGAACAACGGATGCAGCTCGAAAACCCGCGTCAAACCGGCGATCCCGGCAGGCAACGCCAGCGCGCGATGGATGCGCTCAGCGCCCAGTCCGGCAACGCCGATCAACTGGCGGGTGCATACCGAGTCGGCCAGCTTGATGTCCGATCCTGCCCGCGCCCGCACCGCGATCGCAAAGGACAGATACAGCAAGTGCATCTGCAGACACACCTCGTCGGCCATCCGTACCAGCGCCGAATGCGAGAACGCCTCGAAGTCGAAGTCTGACACCACCGGGCCCGAATAGTCAGCCAGGCCTTCGTCCGACGGGTCGATCGGATCGAGTTCCCACTTGGCAGCGCGGGTTTCGGCCACGATGTCCAGCGCCGGAATCCCCTCGACGGGCGGATAGGACTCGTCGATGATCACCGTCCAAGCGCAGTGCGGATGCCGATCGGACGGAACTCGGGGCGGGCGGTGGATAGGACGCACCTGCGCGCGCACATTCGTCGCGACCGCGGTGGCGTCGAACGTCGGATCCTCAATGGTGTGACACATTCCCCGGACGTAGTCGTCGCCCATCGGTTCGACGTCCATCAGCGCGCCGCAATGGTCGAGATGAAACTCGCCGTGCCAGCGATCGTGAATGGTGTAGCGGAAGTCCATGAATTGCGGCGGGGCGCCGATATCGAGCTGTAAGCCTTTGAAAATCGTGAACACGTCGACGCCCTCGTAATTCAGGGCGCGCTGCATGCGTCTGGTGTAGACCGGGCTGGCGCCGGCCCACTCCTCGATGGCGATCTGCACCATCTCGTCCCGGCCCCATTCCTGGATGCACCAGGCCATGCCGGAGCGGTCGATCATCTGCCCGATCAGCAGCAGTTCGGGAAGCAGAACGGCGAGCTCGTGACGGGACAGCTGTGCGTAACGCGATTGGCTCACCGCCCAAAAATAGAGGTGACTATGTTATAAAGTCAACAATGTCTATCGACGCAGGTCGGACGCCCCGACCATCCGTCAGTCCCACCCGGCGAACGAACGCGCCGCGCAAACGCGGAGACGACACCCGAGCGAAGATCATCGACGAGACCGTGCGCTGCATCGTGGAAGAGGGTTTTGCCGCCGCGACCGCAAAGCACGTTGCCGAACGCGCAGGCGTCACCTGGGGCGTCATCCAGTACCACTTCGGCGACCGCAGCGGCCTGCTGATGGCCGTCGTCGACGACGGGGTAGCCAGGCTGCTGGACAGCCTGTCGTCGGCCGATGTGAGCGAACTGCCGCTGCGAGAGCGCATCGAGGTCGTCGTCGACACCGCGTGGAGCTGCTACAGCAGCCCGACATCGATGGCGGCGTTCGAGATCCTGCGGGCCAATCGCGCCGGCCCGGGCGGTTCCTCACGGCGTCACCTGCTGGAGATGAACTCTGCGATCGGTCAGCTCGGCAGACTCATAACCGATGACCCATCCAATGATGGTGTGGCCGAGGTGATTTGGGCGACCCTGCGCGGTGTGGTGTTGGCGCAGATGATCGTGGGGACCTCGATCGACTGGCAACGTGAGCGCCGCGCGCTCATCGACATGGTCACCCGCTATCTGCGCTGACCCCGCGTCACGCTACTGCATACCCATCGGCGTGTGCTGCAATGACGTGATGAGCTCTTACGATCAAGTCGCCTATCTGTCCGACGTCGCCGCGATCGAGCTGGTCAAGTACCGCTATCTGCGCGGGCTCGACACCAAGCATTGGGACGACTTCGCCGATACCCTCACCGAGGACGTGATCGGCGACTATGCGGCGTCGCTCGGCGAAGAGCACCGCTTCACCAATCGTGCCGACCTGGTCGAGTTCATGCGCTCTTCGCTGGGCGCGGGCGTGATCACCGAGCACCGGGTTACCCATCCGGAGATCACGGTGAGCGGCGACGAGGCAACGGGTCGCTGGTATCTGCAAGACCGCGTGATCGTGGCCGAATTCAACTTCATGTTGATCGGTGCCGGGTTCTACCGCGACCGTTATCGCCGTACCGCCGACGGCTGGCGAATAAGCGCGACCGGATATGACCGCACCTACGAGGCGACGATGTCGCTGAAAGACATCGACTTCAAGGTGACTCCCGGTCGCGCGCTGGCCTGAAAGACGAATGCCCTTGTCCTGACGATTCCCCTTGTTCCTGAAGATTATTGGGTGATCGCCATCACGGCGCCGGGGCGTAGCCATTGGATGACCTGCACCAGCTTGGCGTCGTCGATCGCCACACAACCCGCGGTCGCGCCGCCGTCGGTGGTGTGGAAAAAGAACGCAGCACCTTTGCCCGGCTGACGATTGGGGTTGACGCCCATCACCACCGCGTGCTTGTACTGCGGGATTTCGAGGTTCTCACTTGCTGCGGTGCTGAACGGGCACTGGGCCTTCTTGCAGACCTGCATCGTGTTGAAGGTCGCGCTGCCATCATCGCCGTTCCACCAGTGGTCGGACCCGACTTGGACGTACTTGAGCCCCCCACCCGGATTGGGCGCCGTGCCGAAGGCAAACGGCAATGCGAACACACCCATCGGGGTAGCCGGGTAACCGCTCTTGGCCTCAGCCGCAAGGCCCGCCGATCCGATGTGCGTGGGTATGGCGGCCGCAACGGGCTGCCAGCCTGCGGCGTCCCGTTGATAGATGTCCATTTTTGCGTTCGAACCGCCGACTCCGACAACGGAAATCACCTGCGTGGCGTTACCGACCGAAGGCGCAAACCAGGGTGCGCCGACTGCACCCCCCATCGGCGCTGTCGCCATCGGCACAGCGGCTGCGATCACCGCAGCGCACAATAGACCCAGCAGTCGGCGCACCGTCTCATCGTCAACGCCGCCTCGCCATGAGGTCAAGTCAAGGTTGCGCGTCGATCAGATCACCGCGCGGCTGCGACCCGTTGCTCATCACCGTCATTGCTGCATACACCTATATGTTCGTATGCGTCGCACTCACGATCTCGGGGTATAGAAAGCACTTAATGTCACCGTCAGATCACAGCCGCACGCCGTCTGGTCACGGCAGCACGAGCAAGCTCGCCGTGTCGAGCGGGGTCGTGCCACCGCTGACGGTCTGGCTGGGATCGGCGATGTACACCTTTCCCGTCGACCGGGACGTCATCGTGGGACGCAACCGCGAATGCGACATCTGCTTGAGCGACGTCAATCCTGACGACCTGACGCTGATATCGCGGGTGCATGCGATCCTGCGGTTCGACGGCGATCAGTGGGTGGTTATCGACAAAAGCCAGAACGGCGTTTTTGTCGCTGGATCACGCACCAATCTGGTGTCCATTCACGATCGCCTCAGCATCGCGTTGGGCAGCCCGCACGGCCCGCGGTTGACCTTCCGCGTCGCGACATCGGCGACGCCGCCGCGACCCCGCAGTGAGACGCCGAGCGACAGCCCGGAGACGGCAATGTTCCGGCCCGGGGGTCCGCCACCCGCGACGCGCGCATCGTCGCGGCCGCCGGTCGGCTCAGCGAGATCGCAGCCGATTCGACGGACCGCTCCCCGACCGGTCACCGAGCCCAGGCGAGCGCCGAGTCCGCCGGTCCCGTCGCACACGGCGGGGTCCCACGCCTCGGTGACGGTCGGCCGCGCCAAGACCAACAGCGTCGTCGTCGAGGACGCGCTGGCGTCCCGCGTACACGCGGTGCTGGTCTCAGGTCCGGCCGGGGTGGAAATCCGCGACAACAACAGCAGCAACGGCACATTCGTCAACGGCACCCTGATCACCACCGCGATGTTGCGTGACGGCGACGTCGTCACCATCGGCAACACCGACCTACTCGCGACCGGCAACACCCTGGTGCCCCAGCCGGCAGCAGCCCGCACCAATGGGCTCACCGCCCACGGGTTGGCCTTGACCGTTGACGGTTGCCAACTGCTGCAGAACGTGTCGTTCACCGCTAAAGCGGGGACTTTGACCGCCGTGATCGGGCCTTCCGGCGCCGGAAAATCGACGCTGGTCAAGCTGATCGGGGGCGCGATGCCGCGCAGCGCCGGCGTAGTTGCGTTCGACGGGCACGACGTGCACACCGAATACGCCTCGATGCGCTCGCGGATCGGGATGGTGCCTCAGGACGACGTCGTGCACCGCCAGCTCACCGTCGAGCAGGCCCTGCACTACGCCGCGGAACTTCGGCTGCCCCCCGACACCTCAGTCGACGATCGACGGCAGGTGGTCAAGCGGGTGCTGGACGAGCTGGAGTTGACCCCGCACCAGAAGACTCGCGTCGACAAGCTGTCCGGCGGGCAGCGCAAACGCGCATCGGTGGCCATGGAACTGCTGACCGGCCCGTCGCTGCTGATCCTCGACGAACCGACGTCGGGCCTTGACCCGGCATTGGACCGGCAGGTGATGACGATGCTGCGGCGGCTCGCCGATGCCGGCCGGGTGGTCATCGTCGTCACGCACTCGCTGACCTACGTCGGGATGTGCGACCAGATCCTGCTGCTGGCGCCGGGTGGCAAGACCGCCTTCGCCGACCCGCCCGCGCAGATCGGGCCCGTGATGGGCAGTACCGACTGGGCCGATATCTTCGCCCGGGTCAGCACCGACCCAGACGGTGCGCACCGCGCATATCTGGCTCGCCATCCGGCCGGCCCACGGCGGCCGTCGCCCACTGCCGGCGCGGCACCACTGGGCCGGCCACCGCATACCAGCCAGTGGCGTCAGGTCGTGACGTTGGTGCGCCGCCAAACCCGGCTGATCACCTCCGATCGCGGCTACTTCGCGTTCCTGGCGGTGCTGCCGCTCGTGCTCGGCGTGCTGTCGTTGGCGGTGCCGGGCAGCACCGGGTTGGGATCCGTCAATCCGGCCGGCCCTGAAGAACCCATCGACATCCTGATCCTGATCAACATCGGCGCGGTGTTCTTCGGAACCGCACTGACCGTGCGCGACCTGGTCAGCGAGCGGATGATCTTCCAGCGCGAACGGGCCGTCGGCCTCTCGGCGTCCGCGTACCTGGTGGCCAAGGTCGTCGTCTACAGCATCGCGGCGCTGATCGGCACCGCGGTCATGGTCGCGACCATGACGATCGGTAAAGGCGCGCCCTCGCACGGCGGCGCGCTGCTGGGCGACGGCGTGCCGCATGCCGTCATTGAGCTCTACCTGGGCCTGGCTCTGACGGCCATCACGTCGGCGATGGTGGGGCTGGCGTTGTCGTCGCTGGCCCGCACTACCGAACAGGTGTTGCCGATGCTGGTGGTGACCATCATGGTGTCGATGGTGCTGGCCGGCGGCCTGATTCCGGTCACGGGGCGGCTGATCCTGGACCAGAGTTCGTGGTTGGTGCCGGCTCGCTGGGGCTTCGCCGCCTCGGCGTCGACCGTGGATCTGAACAGTGTCGAATCGGGCCTGCCGGCTGACCGATTGTGGCGCCACGTGCCGGACGCGTGGCTGCGCGACGCCGGCATGCTCGTGACGCTGTCCGTCATTCTGGCGGGGCTGGTCCGGTTCAGGCTGCGGTTGGGTACCCGGGCCCGCTGAACGAGGGCGCTCCCACCGGCCGCGGTAATACTGGAGTGATGCCGGTCTTTGTTCGCAAGCTGCTCGGCGTCACGTACCGGCCGTAGCAGGCTCAACTTTGATCCGCGACGGTTTCTACGATGACTACGTGGGTGATCACGCGTTCAGTCCGCCGGAGCGGCAAGCCGTCTATCGCGCGATCTCCGAGCGTCGCGACATGCGGCGGTTCGTGCCCGGCAGCACGGTTGCCGAAGACGTTCTTGCACGCTTGCTGCAGGCCGCCCACGCCGCGCCCAATGTGGGGCTGATGCAGCCATGGCGATTCATCCGGATCACCGACCACGCGCTGCGACGACGCATCCACCGGTTGGTCGACGACGAGCGCCTGCTCACCGCGCACGTGTTGGGCCAACGCGAGCAAGAATTTCTGGCGCTGAAGGTCGAAGGCATCCTCGATTGCGCCGAGCTACTGGTGGTGGCCTTGTCCGACTGCCGAGACAGCTACGTGTTCGGCCGTCGCACCCTGCCGCAGATGGATCTGGCATCGGTATCGTGCGCGATCCAAAACCTCTGGCTGGCAGCAAGATCAGAAGGTCTCGGGATGGGATGGGTGTCGCTGTTCGACCCGCCTGAGCTAGCGGCGCTGCTGTCGATGCCCGCCGATGCCGAGCCGGTGGCAATCCTGTGCCTCGGTCCGGTGCCGGACTTCCCCGACCGGCCCGCACTGGAATTGGACGGCTGGGCGCTCGGGCGGCCGCTTGCCGAATTCGTCTCGGAGAACGGCTGGGGCAACGCGGCCCAACGCGCGACGTGAGCGTCAACTCATCGCGAGTTGCGCGATCAGCGTGTCGATTGCCGCCGCGGCATCAGCAGGCACAGCACGCTCGGACTCCGCGTCGAGAAGGACGGCAGGCGCGACCCCGGCGGCATTGGCGGCCTCTTCGAGGCTCAGCTCGGCCCGATGCCGCGCCCCGTAGAGCCGCTGGCCCAACGTGGCCGACGGCGATTGTGCGGCGCGCAACATCAGTTGGTTATAGGTCCGGCGCACCGCGCTCAGTGCAAGCACCACCGACGGGGTGCCCTTGGCGTTGCGGGCGGCATTCGCCGCCACCGCCTCGAGCTTGCGCAGGTCGGCGAGGATGGGGGCCGACCGCGCGGTGAAGTCCGGTTGCGTTGGATTGGGTAGAGCGTTGAGGGCCGTGCCGATGCTGTGCATGGCCAGCTCGACGGCCTCGGCCATCAACGGCGCCTGGACGGTCTCGGTCAGCACTTCGGTGGCCTCGCCGTCCTGAGCGACCGGACCGCCGTTGCGGATGCGCGTAATGGTTCCGGGAGGCCAGCTCAGCACTTCCTCCAATTTGGTCAATGTCCCGCGACGCGGCCAGCTGCGGCCTTTCTCGAACGCGATGAGGGTGCCGGCGTTGATGACTTTGTCTCTGGCCAGGCTGCGTTGGGTGATGTCGAGCTCGCGTCGACGGGCGGCTACCGCCCGACCGGCGCGGGCCACATCAGGATCGGTTTCGGCCAGTTCGTCCCAGGTGTCCTCGTCGTCAGGCTCGGGCTCGGGGTCGACGGCAGTGACCGCCGACTCATGCCGCGGAGCGCAGGGTGCGAGAACCACCGTGATTCCATCGGCGTCTCCCAAATGGATAGTGGTAGGGCCGGTGATCAGCACCGAGCTTCGACGAACTCCGTCAACGAACATGCCGTTGGTGCTGGTGTCAATGACCTGCCAGCCGTCGCCGCGCGGTTCCACCCGAACGTGCGAGCGGGAGATCCGGCCGTCGTTGACCCGCACGGCCGACGAGGGGTCTCTGCCGATGACAGCGACGCCGGTCGCCGGGTCGAGAATGTGCGATTGAGATCCGATCTGCACCGCCAGGGTCGGCACGCGCGCCGGCGCGGCTTGGCCAGTTGACATCGAACACTCCCTCTCGACTCATATCCGGGCTCGTCGCTACCGCAACGTCCCGACCACCAACCGAAGCAGCTGCTACAGCTTTCCGGCATATCCACAGCATTTGTCACCAATTTGCGCTCCGGTTTCGGCGAAAATCCGCTGCGTTCGGGTGCCTCGACTCGCCACTTGCGGGCCAGGCAACCCGCTAACCATAGCACCGTCCGACGGCCATTCCTGCACCTCAGCCGCATCATGCGACCGAACTAGACGCGCAACCCGGGTGCAGATGTAGCATCGCTTCATCTTATACGTTGCGATGAGACGCCTACTGACCTAAAGTCGTAGCAATCGCAGCGCAGATGCGCCGCAACTGGAGGGAAACGCTATGACTGCCACTGTCGTGTCGCTCATTACGTCGTCCGAGGAACTCGTCCCGATCTGCACCACCGACCCGGAGCGTTGGACCAGCCATCCCGACGACGAGGCAAAAGCGCTGTGTCGCGCGTGCCCGTTTCGTTGGCGGTGCGCCCGCGAAGCTTGGGAGACACCCGGCGCCGAAGGACTGTGGGCGGGTGTCCTGGTCCCCGAATCAGGGCGCGGCCGCGAGTTTGCCCTGCGTCAGCTGCGCTCACTGGCCGCGCATGGCGGCTACCCCGTTCGGCCTGGATACCGTGCTCAACGTCGAGTCGTGCTGCCCGGTGCATAAGGCGGCCTAAATCTGAGGCCACCAGCGCCGGCGGCAGTTACGATGCCGGGGTGCAACCTCCTCCGCCGGGCCTTCCCCCCCAATGGGGCAATCTGCCAGATCCGCAGGAGCAGGTCGGCCCCGCCTACAGCGACCCGCCAAGCCCGGAGCACCACGGCCAGCTACAGTTTCATCCCGGGTATGGGACGCCGACGGCCGGCTACACCCAGCAGCCCGGCTACAGTCCCCCGGGTCCCCCGCTTCCGTGGAGCGGACACGGTAACCACACTCCCGCTCCGACTTCCCAGCAAACCATTGGCTGGATCACGTTCGCCATCATCGGTTTGCTCGGGTTGCTCGGGGCCGTCCTGACCCTGACCCTCTGGATCAATCTGAACAGCGCCGTCAGCCGCGCTTCGTATATGTGTAATCGGTACGGCGGCGAGTACTTGCGCATGTGCCAGCAGTCGATCGAAAAAATGGTTCCCAGTGTGCCGGTGGCCCTGGTGATTTGTCTCTTCCTGATGATCGCGGCCAGCCTCGCAGCCTCCGGTGGCGCGGTGATGCTCTTCCTGAGGAGACCGATGGGGCAATTTCTGTTGCTCGGCGGCGGCATCGTGATGCTGGTGTTGTCGATCGGTTGCGAAGCCCGCTACGGCACCACCAGTCGGGTCACCTACGATCTGATTGCGGGGCTCGTCATCACCGTCACCGCGAGCCTGATGTTCGTTCCTGCTTTCCGGGTCCTGTTTGGACTGCCGCCGAACTTGACCGATCGTCCCGCGCCCCGTGCATTCGCGGGCGACGAGCCGTGGCCATATGGGCAGCCCCCGCCGCAACAACATGGTCCGCTCGGTCCGGGCGGACCTCCGCCGCAACAGTGGTGAGCTGCTGACTGCAGCCGCGGCCAGACACGCCCCGCCATACCCACCGACGCGCCGGAGCCGATAACGTCAACATGGCCCGGCAAGTTCAGGAGGTGGCGGCCATCGGCGGCGCGGACACACATAACGGCGCGACCCAGCAGCGCGACAACGTGCTGCTCGTGCACTGGCACGACCTGGGCCGCTACCTCGGCGTCTACGGTCACGCCGACGTTTCCAGCCCAAGGCTGGATGAGCTGGCCGGTGAGGGCATTTTGTTCACCGGTGCCCACGCCACGGCGCCGTTGTGCTCACCGTCACGTGGATCACTTTTCACTGGCCGCTACCCGCAGAGCAACGGACTGGTCGGGCTGGCGCACCATGGATGGGAATATCGCCCCGGCGTTCGCACGCTGCCGCAAATTCTCGCTCAACACGGTTGGTACTCAGCCCTTTTCGGCATGCAGCACGAGACGTCGTATCCGTCCCGGTTGGGTTTCGACGAATTCGATGTGTCGAACTCCTACTGCGAATACGTCGTGGAACGGGCTCAGAAATGGCTATCCGACCACGACACCAGTCAACCATTTCTGTTGACGGCCGGCTTCTTCGAAACCCACCGCCCGTACCCTCGAGATCGCTACGAACCGGCCGACGCCGACGCCGTCGACCCGCCCGACTATCTGCCCAATGTGGCTGAGGTACGCCAAGATCTGGCCGAATTCTACGGCTCCATCACGACCGCTGACGCGGCGGTAGGCCGAATTTTGGACACGCTTGCCGCCACCGGACTGGACGCAAACACCTGGGTGGTCTTCTTCACCGACCACGGCGCAGCTTTTCCACGAGCGAAATCCACCCTCTATGAGGCCGGGACGGGAATCGCGATGATCATCCGCCCTCCCACCCGGATGGCAGTGGCACCAGCGGTTTACGACGAACTGTTCAGCGGCGTGGATCTGCTTCCGACCTTGCTGGAACTCCTCGGAGTAGCGGGGCCGGACGACATCGAAGGCATCTCGCACGCGCAGGCGCTGCTGGCACCGAACCGCGCCGAGCCGCTCCGCGACCACGTGTTCACCAGTAAGACTTATCACGACTCGTTCGACCCGATTCGAGCGATCCGAACCAAGGAATTCAGCTACATCGAGAATTACGCGCGCCGCCCGCTGCTGGATCTGCCATGGGACATCGAGGAGAGCCTCTCCGGTCACGCCGTCGCGCCGCTGGTCACCGCGCCACGCCCGGAACGGGAACTCTACGATCTGCGGGCAGATCCCGCCGAGTTGAACAACCTGCTGGCCGGAGACGGCACCGGTGAGGCCGATCTGATTGCGGCCGATCTGGCCGTGCGCCTGCATGATTGGCGCCAGCAGACCGGCGACGTGATACCGTCCGATTTCGCCGGCAGTCGCATCGCGGCGCGCTACACCGAGACATACCTGCAGATTCATCAGAGAACTCCAACGAGCCGGTCAGCGATCGCCATCGACCGTGGCATCGAGGATGACGTAAGCCTGACAGAGTCATAGTGCCGGCTCCGCGTGCACGCCCCACATGTGCAGCCACCCCGGCCGGGTAGCCGGCTCTTCAGCCGCCTACCTGCGCGACGACGAATACTCGTCGGAAAGGGTAGAACGTGGTCCCGTCGGCCCGGGGTGGATAGGCTTCGGCGAGCAGCGGGATGAGCTGTTGCCGGAACTGTTGATATTCCTGCTCGTTGAGCCGTTCCCTTACTGGTAGTAGCGCAGTGCCGCTGATCCAGTTCAGCACCGGATGCTCGCCGGAAAGCTGATGTATGTAGGTCGTCTCCCAGGCGTCGACGGTACAGCCGGCGTCGATCAGCAGCTCGGCGTAATGTGCTGGCGCGTTGACGACGGTGCCCACCCGAAATGGGATGTCCCGCAACACTTTCGCATATGGCTGACGTCGAGCCACCGCGCGAACGGCCGCATGCGATGGCGTTTCGAAGTTGCCGGGCATCTGCACCGCGAGCCACGATCCCGCTGCCAGTTGGCCAGCCCAACGAACGAACAGCTCACCGTGCTCGGGTACCCACTGCATGGCGGCGTTGCTGAGCACCACGTCGGTATCAGGCTGCGGCACCCAGGTTCTCACATCTGCGACCGACGCGTCCACGCCGCGTCCACGGGCAGCGGCAACCATCTCCGGTGAGCTGTCCAGCGCCTCGATCACCGCGTCCGGCCAACGCCGGGTCAACTGGCCGGTCAGATTGCCCGCGCCGCACCCCAAATCGACCACCCGACGTGGCTCGGTCGCCCCCACCCGAGACAGCAGATCGTAAAACGGGCGTCCGCGGTGATCGGCAAAGGTGAGGTAGACATCCGGATCCCACATCACGGTCCTCCTGTTCAAGGCCTGCCTGGTGACTGATATAGACAAACGGTATTACTTGCTTGTTGCCGGACGAGTCGAGGATGGACCATGGCCGACGCAGACGAGGCCGCCGAGGTACGACAGATCTGGTCTGCCCTGGGCCTGCCTGGTGTGATCGACGTGCACACCCATTTCATGCCGAAAGCGGTGATGGACAAGGTATGGAACTACTTCGATTCCGCAGGCCCGCTGGTCGGCCGCGAATGGCCAATCACCTATCGGGCAGCCGAGTCCGAACGCGTGAACCTGCTGCGGCAATTCGGCGTGCGCGGCTTCACCGCCTTGGTCTATCCTCACAAACCGCAGATGGCTGCCTGGCTGAACCAGTGGGCCGGCCAATTCGCCCGGGCCACGTCTGATTGCCTCAGCACCGCAACGTTTTATCCCGAACCGGGCGCCGAGGACTATGTCAAGGCCGCGATCGGCGACGGAACTCAAGTCTTCAAAGCGCACGTTCAGGTGGGTCGCTACCAGCCCAACGACCCGCTCCTCGACCCCGTCTGGGGAGCTATCGAGGACGCCCGGACCCCGGTTGTCATCCACTGCGGCTCCGGCCCGGTGCCAGGCGAACACACCGGCCCAGAGCCTATACAGGTCCTGTTGCAACGCTATCCGCGGCTGCGGCTGATCATCGCCCATATGGGAATGCCCGAGTATGCGGAGTTTCTCGACATCTGCGAGAGCTCAGCCGACGTACGCCTCGACACCACAATGGCGTTCACCCCGTTCGTTGACGAAGTCATGCCTTTTCCCCCGTCGCAACTGCACCGGCTGCGGCAGCTGGGCGATCGCATCCTGTTCGGCAGCGACTTCCCCAACATCCCCTACAGCTACGCGGACGCTATGCGGGCGATCACCCAGGTACCCGGCATCGACGATGCCTGGCTGCGGGCAGTGTTCTACGAGAACGCCGCAGGCTTGTTCCATCCGGCTGGCGCGGTGACCGATAGCTAGCTGTACTGACCTGAGAGGTTAGGTACGCGGGTGGCGACCGGCTGCGGTTGAGTCACGCTGGACCAGCGCAGCCGCTCCAGTAGCTGCGATTCGGGTAAGGCCACGTGACCGTCGAGCCGCTGGCTCGACAGCGGGTCCAAAGCCGTCAGTGCCGCTCGCTGGTTGCCGGACTGCGAAATCAGCCCGGGAAGCGGCCCGGTGGCGCCGGGGCTGGCGTCGGTACGGAATGCGGACGCGACAGCCAACGTTTGGTCGTCGCCGGAACCGGTGACCTCCGCGGCCGTCCAGACTTCGCGGGCCGGATACGACCAGATGGCCGCCAATGTGTTCGGCAACGCCGTGTCGACCTTGACCCGGTACGCGGCAGTGTGATTGGTGCTGCCCTGGCTGACCCCGGCCCAGGTCTCGCGGGCAGACCGCGGGTAAGGCGTCGGAACATCCTCGGGGCCCACAAGGGCTGCGGTCCAGCCGCTCTCGCGGAGATGATCGGCGAGCCGACGCGCCGCGACCTCGGCGGTCTCGCGCAGCGGAATCTGCGACGAACGGGCCTGTAGCGCAGCGAGATTAGCTGCAGCTGACAGCGTCAGTCCGATCCAGGTCTCCCGTTCCCACGTGCCGGCTTCGGACGTGCTGTCGTGGCTCGTGACACGGATGGCATCCGCGCGCAGACCGTAGCGCTCGGTGTAGCCGGCGATCAACGACAGCGGCAGGATATCGGGAGTCGTCTGCGGCGGAGTAACGCGCAGTAACGCCGTCGCCCGCACGTCGGTCACGGGTCCGGCCGCCCGGCGCGTGCCCCGGCTGGGGCGCAGGATCGCGAGTCGACGGCGCAGGATGGTGGTGACCGGCAGTCCCTGCCACCGTGCCAGCAGCACGATCACCGCGACAACGGCGACACCGAGCACCCAACGCTCGCGCACCGAGTGCCATGGGAAGGCGATGCCGGCGGCGACAACAGCCAACAACACCAACGTGATTCGTCCTGTGGGCAGTGTTGTTGATTGCTGCGCACTCACAGCGTGGGCTCCTTACGTCGACGTGCGGCGATCGCGGCGGCGGCCACGACGGCCAATAGCAGGGCGGCCGTTCCACTAAATGCAACTATCTGCGGCAGCGAGCTCTTCGGCGCCGGTTCCGGCGGTGCCGCAACGTGCTTTACCGGTGCCGCATCGGTGTTCGTGTTGGCCGGGAGCTCCCAGGTCAGGGCCGCAACCGGGTCGACGGTGCCGGCACCGACGACGTTGGACGGCGCACGTGCGCCGTTGTGGGCGGTTGCGGTGATCCGATGGATCACATCGCCGGCATTCAGTGTCGGATACTTGCTGCGCACCAACGCCGCGACACCCGACACGTAACCGGCCGCATAGCCGGTGCCGACCAGGGGCACCAACTGCTGGTGTTCGTTGGGCAGCCCATCGGCGAGTCCGCCGTCGTCGCGGTTGCTCACCGACACGATGTTCTCGCCGGGCGCGGCGATACCCACCCACGGGCCCGCCATGGTGAATTTGGACGGCTGATCGGCTGGCGTCAGCGAGCCCACCGAGAGGACGTACGGCTGCCACCACGACGGCACCGACAACGATGTGACACCTGCCCAGTTGCGCGGATCTTCGGGACGGCCCAAGTCGGTGAGCGGGTTGGACTCGCATGCCGCCCCACTGGTAGACGACCCGGTGGAGCCGCTGTTGCCGGCGGCCACGACGATGACTGCGTCCTTGTCGATGGCCGCGTAGCGGATCGCTGCCCCCAGCGCGCCCTGGTCGATGTTGCGGTCGGCGGGCAGGCAGATGATGCTCGAGACGGCGATCACCCGCGCGCCGAGGTCGGCCGCATGCACGATCGCCCGGCCCAGCGCGGTCACGTCGACGGTCGCCCGTGCCAAGGTGGGATCGCCGCCCGCCGTGCGCGCAGAGAATTTCGCGGACGTCACCCGCAACGACACCAGGCGGGCCGCGGGCGCGATCCCGGCAAAGCCGTCATCGCCGGGCTGGCCGGCTATCAAGCCGGCAACCGCCGTTCCGCGCCCGTCGCAGTCCGTGAGGCCGTCGGTCGATTCGACATAATCGCCGCCGGGTTGCACACCGGGTAGCCGCGGTCCCGGCCGAACCCCGGTGTCCAGAACCGCCACCAACTGACCATCACCGCGGGAGAACCGCCACGCCGCAGCCGGATCCAGCAACTTCTGACTCGGCGTCGCCGCACCGAAGTCGGTGCCCGAGATGACACCGGTGACGCTGCACTCGCCGCTCTTCTCCACCGGCTGCACCGGGCCGGGCGCGCCGTTGGGCGGCTTCGCGGCCGGGTCGACCTGTGGTCGATTGATCGCCAGGGCAGGCGGGCATGCCCACAGCGCGGCAACTAGAACCGCTGCGAGGCAACCGCTTCGCCGGATGCGGGCAGAGCTCATCGATTGAGCACCAAAGCAAAGAGTCCCACCAGATAAGCGATCACCGGAATCAGCGACGCGTCGATTCCCGACGCGACAAAACCCACCAGCCGTCGCAGCGGCAGCGAGTAAGTGGCCGGAGAGGCGATTGCCGGGCTCAGCGCAACCACAATCCACGCCGACACCAACGCCGCAAGAACGACCACGGCGACCAACGCCGCCAGGTAGTGCGCCGTCGCGGTGAAGAGCACCGCCATCCCCACAGCCACCAGGAAAGGCTGGGCCAGCAACCAGGCTTTGACTGCGGCCGAGTCCCATACCCGGGCCCGCAACGCAGTCCCGGCCGCGAACGCCACCACCACATACCAGCCCCAGGCGGACAGGGTTTCCGGCCGCCAGGCAATAGCTAGCGATCCGATCACGCTGAGCAGCACCGCCCCCGCGATGAATCCGGTCTGGTGTGCGTCGCTCAGCCGGACCCGTCGCGGTAGGTCCGCGAGCACCCGCGAGGACGGCGCCGACGGGGTGGGGTCACCGGGTGCCGGAATGACCGGCAGCGGGAATCGTGCCCACAGCGCAGACAACTGCGGGGCTTCGATGGTCACCAGCAGCGCCAATACCAGCAGACCGCTGCCCACGCTCACCAACGGCAGTCGCCACAGCGAACTCGCACCTGCAGCCAGCAGCACGCCCCCGCCCAGCACCGTGGTGGCGGTGAAAAGGCTGATGGCACCGCCGCTTTCGCGACGGGGAACGATGAGGCTGATCAGTGACCATGCAGATACCCCGGCCGCGGCCAGCGTCACCTGGGCCGCACCAAAGCTACCCGGCACCGCTAAGGCCAACGCCGCGGCGATGGGCACCAATGCGACGGCCGACACTGCCGCACCGGCCCGCGGCGATCGCAGACCCAGGCCCGCCAGCACGGTCAGAATCGCTATCGCGCCGACTGTGAACAGCCCGGCCGACGAGCCAGTAGCCACTCGATGAGCAACTCCGAGACCCGTTGCCGACCATGCCAATCCGGCGAGGCCCGCGATCGCACCGCGCTGGATGTGCGCGGCGCCCCAGGGCTTCAACCGAGATGTCGAGAAGATGACCGCCGCGTCAGCGATGTCCTCGACGATGCCCGGTGCGGCGGGTCCCGCCGGGATCGGCTGCAGTGCCAGCAAGTCACCGTCGACGACTCCGACTGTGCCCAAACTAGCGTCAAGGCTGAACGGCGCACCGCCGATCGGCGCGAGGCTGAGCCGAACGGGTGTCACCGGCTCGGTCGGGGCGTTCCCGTTGAGAGCCTCGTCGTCGGATGCGGCCGGAACGACCAAACGTTCCACCGCGGGAAGGATTTCGCGCAATGGGAGGTCCACGGGCAGCGCGATTTCGGTCAGCCGGCTGTCCGCGAGGATGGCGACCCGCACAATGGGTATGACAGCGCTGGACATCACCGACTCCTCAGACTTCTGCGGGACATTACTTCTCTCTCTCTTCGTGACTGACTGTTGTTCTATTGTTCTCGGGCGAATCAAACCGCTTGCGAGTCGGCGCGCGTGCTGAAATCTCTGGAGAGCCGATGACCCTCGAACCAGTGGCCGAGTGGCAATTCCGCCGTGAGATGTTCGACGGCCATGGCGATGGCAAATGCAGTGCCCGGGCTGAACGTCGAGATCCATTCGCCGTCGAAGGCGCGCGACGGGCTGACCAGCACTCTGCCCGCAGTCGTGTCGACAATGCTCATGCCGACTTCGGTACTGGAGTGTTGTCCGTCATGCTGGCAACCGGCGACGATCTCGACGTAGCTGCGCGGCCCAGTGAACACCGATTCGACGACGGAACGGGCCGATTGCGAGATGCCAAGATAGTGAAGAACTTCGGCGAGCGGCGCACCATTACGCAGCCGCTCGTCGGCCCGCGCGCCGACCTGCGCGGGAAGGCTGAACTCGTCGAACCGTGCGGGCGGGCGCTGCGCCAGCCCGACACCGAGCACCGGTACCAGCGCTCGGGCGTCATGGATATCCATCAACGTAAAAGTCACCAGCTGTGCGTTGCGCAGTGCGACAATGGTTTTTGGGGTTTCACCGCCGCGCCGGGCGATGATCCCACGCAAGAGGTCGTCGCCCCCGGAGGCGGCAGCGGATCCGACATAACGCAGATCCAGCCACCGTTCCGGGAAGCACACCACCCGAATCCACTCCGCCACCGCCGGATTGATGGCGCCGTCGCCAGCCATCAATCCCATCCGAGTCAGCTCGGCGTTCTGGCGATCCATGAACGCGCCCCGCTCGGCGGCGTCGGTGTAAGGCGTGGTGATCGCCAAAACCCATGGGAACGTCCCCGCTCCAACAGTTTCAGCGATAAACCACGCCTGGTCGACGGTGAGCTCGACGGCGTTGGGCTTGGCAGACATTTACGCTACAGACCCGCCTACCGGACCGCGCGACTCGATCCACCGCACCAGCCGCGTCTCGGGTTGGGTTAGCCGCCCCATTTGGCGCCTTCGGCTGCGTCGCGGGCCAGCATCGAGGAGGTGTTGTTCTCGTGCGTGCTCGCCATCGCACGATACGACAACACCAGTTGCTCCAAAGCTTGATTCCACTGCGCCTGCCACGCCTGATAACTCAACCCGGTATCGCCCTGCCAGCCCGCCTGCAACGCAGCCTGCTCGCTGGAGATATCAGCACCCAAACTCTGCAACGTGCCCGCATAACCGGCCATATCAGCCGAATGCGCCAACATCGCCGGATAGTTGTACATGATCTGCGACATCACAAAACCCTCTCGTCAATTTTCCTGGTCGGTCAGATCAGAAGCCCGGGTAACTACCCGCCGCAGCGGCGTCGGCCGCCACATAGGTGCCCGCGGCATCCCCGAGGTTGCCCTCAGCGATATCGAGCAACGAATTCACCTTGGCCGCGGCCGCCACAAACCGGGCATGCGCGGCCTGAAACGCCGCCGCCGAATCCCCGACATGAAACGCCTGCGCCGACTGCGCTTCCTGCTCGGCCTGACCAATCGTCGAGCGCATCAACCCCGCCTTGGCGCCAAACGCCGACTGCGAAGCCACCAACTGCGGAATATGAGCATCCAACAAACTCATCGCAAAAATCCCTTCAATAATCGATCACCGTTGCCACACAACCACACTCAGCCGTCGCCCCCCTCCCCCTGCGGCGCCTCCGGATCCCAGGTGCCCGGCAGCATCGGCACACGCGGCCCGTTGCCAAACCCATTGCTGCTCAACGTGGCAAAACCCGTCGCCTCAGCGACGGCGTCCTTATCCACCGTCCCGGCGAATCCCAGCGGCCCCGCACCCCGATCGGAGGCCACCGTCGCCGCGACCGGCTCCCGGTCGGCGGGCGCGCCCCAGTCCGGGTTGACGTCGACATTCATGTCTGCGAACTCGTCGGCATGGTCACGTATCTCGGCCCGACGACGCCGCCGCGTCCGCGCCTTATCTCGGCCCACTGCACCCACCGCGGCTGCCGCGGGGATGAAGCTCGCCGGTGCCTTGGTGCCCTCGCGGTCAATCAACGTCGGGCCGGGTCCGTCGCCTGGGTCGATACCGCCCACCAGGTATGCGAATCCAGCGGCGGGCGCGGGCGCCGGTGCGGCGCCGACGGCGGTACCTACCGTGGGTGTCGATCCGGCCGTTGTAACCGGTGCGATACCGGTCGAGGTCAGGGCGGCGGCCGGCATCGCGGTATTCTGTGCGGCCGTTTCAGGCACCCCAGCCAAGGCGGGTACGGGCGCGTCCTCAGCTACCGGGGTGCCCGCATAGAGAAC
>Ga0302326_10004764_pt1 | contig 31217 bp, 31 predicted proteins | sample Palsa_T0_3_FD_202264 | JGI IMG/M metagenome (GOLD analysis project Ga0302326, IMG submission 202264) | Peat permafrost microbial communities from Stordalen Mire near Abisko, Sweden - Palsa_T0_3 | ecosystem: Environmental > Terrestrial > Soil > Palsa > Peat permafrost | place: Sweden: Abisko...
CGATACCGGCCAAGGTCCGCAAACCAAGGAACTCCCCGTGCACGCCGGCGCCGTGGTCGTCAACGCCAATCTGCCGCTCTATCCGTGGACCCTGCTCGCCCTGCGAGCCAGTTTCGACAACCAGCAGCCGCAGCAGTTTCCGGTCTACGTGATCGGGCAGGCCGAGGTGAACGCAACGGTCATATTCAAGGGCCGGGAACGAGTCGATTTTGCCAGCAAGACCGCGGAGTTGAATCATCTGGCCGTCACCGGGACCACGCCGCAAGGCCAGCCCATCAGTCTCGATTTTTGGGTGGACGACAACCGCAAGCTCATCAAGATCGCGGTGCCGTCGCAGGGCGTGGAAGCGTTTCAAGACGGTTTCGAGCCCAAAGTTCCCGCCGCTGTTTCCGAACAGGCGGCGCCGAAAGGCTAGTCCGATTGAGCTCTCCGCAGAATCCTTCATCGCCCGACGTGGCCACCGCCGCCGCGGTGGAGTGCTATCTATCCGCGATTCTCGATATCGCCGAAGCCATCGATGCAATTTCTCCCGAGATCAGCTCTTCCTACTCTGAGCGACTGACCCGGCTGCATGCCGGCCTGGTCTTGTGCGCGACTGAGGATTCACTCTATGACAGCCGCCAGGCGTTGCACGAAATTCTGTTCGATTTTTCGAGCAAAGCCCGACACAACAACCAAGCGCTGGCTCGCGACCTGAATCAAACTTTGGACATGATGGCGCGGACGGAGGATTCGCGCTCCGTCCGAAACGTCCAGTACGTGGAACGCTTAGTGGATTTCGCCGACCAGGTAGACGCCGCCATCCGCTCCGACGACCTCCCGCGCCTCGCCCGCCAGACATCGGAATTGCGCGGCTTCGCTGAATCCATCGAACTGGACAGCCACGACGCCTTCGCGCGCCTGCGCAAGAAGATGATCGAAATTCAGCTTCGGCTGCACGAGGCCGAGCTGCTTGCCACGCTGGATCCCCTCACCGGCGTTGCCAACCGCAGGGAGTTGGATCGCGAGCTCGCGGCCCGAGTCGCGGGCCAGCAGGAATTCTGCATACTGCTGTTCGACGTCGACGGATTTAAGACCGTAAACGATCGGCACGGACATCTGTGCGGCGATGAGGTCTTGAAGCAACTGGGCGCCCGGCTGGCCGGTCAGGTACGCGCCCGCGATTTCGTCTGCCGCTGGGGCGGCGACGAGTTTGTCGCGATTCTAGCCTGTGGACTGGCTCACGCCGCAACCCGCTCGCGCCAGATCGCGGCCCGCCTCAACGGCCCCTACCACATCACCGGCGAGGGCCATGAGATCCAATGCGATGTCGCTGTTTCGGTGGGCCTGGCTCAATACGCGCCTGGCGAATCGCTCGCGCAGCTCTTCCGCCGCGTCGATCAATCCATGTACCGCCACAAGAACGCAGCCTCCTCCGGCTAATTTTTCATGGACACTCTGACCAACGCCGGTGTGCTCATAACAGGGGCCGGACGAGGCATCGGCAAACGTCTTGCGCTGGGGTTCGCGAAGGCCGGAAATCGCGTGGCGCTGCTCGCGCGCAGCAAAGCTGAATTGGACCTGGCGCATCTGGAAATCGAGCACGCCGGCGGCAACGCCCTTCGTATTCGCGCCGATGTCACGGACTTCGAGCAAGTGAGCGCGGCTGTCGATCGCATGCGCGTCCACTACGGCGAAGTCGACGTTTTGATTTGCGCCGCGGCGATTCCGGGCCCCATCGGACCCTTCGTCGAGCAATCGCCCAAAGCTTGGATCGATACCATCCACACCAATCTGCTGGGCGTGATGAACGCCTGCCGGGCCGCGCTCCCGCACATGATCGCTCGCCGCGCCGGAAAAATCATCGTCCTCAGCGGTCCCGGCGCAACCACCGCGCGGCCGAATTTCTCCGCTTACGCCGCGTCCAAGGCGGCCGTGGTGCGATTAGTGGAAACCATCGCCGAGGAGAACCGCGAGCACAACGTGCAGATCAACTGCATGGGCCCCGGCGGAACGTATACTTCCATGACCGACGAAATTCTGCGAGCTGGCGAGCGCGCGGGATGGAAGGAAACCGACGAGGCGTTGCAGATCCGGCAGACCGGCGGCGTCGCACCAGAAAAACAGATTCAGCTCGCGCTGTTTTTGGCCTCGGAACAGTCCAATCACATCAGCGGGAAACTGATTCATGCCTCCGACGACTGGAAAAAACTTCGTTCGGAAAATCTCAGTCCCGAGGCTTATACCCTGCGCCGCACGCAGAAAGTAACTGGTTAGCCACAGATGGCTCTTAGTCGAGCGCAACCAGCCACCAACAACTAGCCACCAGCCACGCCTTCCCTCTTCAACTGCCCGCAGGCCGCGAAAATGTCCCGCCCCCTCGGCTTCCGAACGAAACACGGCATGGCGCGACGCACGATCGCTTGAAACGCATGCACGCGATCGGCGTCCGGCGTCTCAAATGCAATTCCCGGCCCAGGATTCAGCGCGATCAGATTCACCTTCGCGTTCAAATGCGCCAGCAGCTTCACCACCCGCCGCGCGTCCGCATCCGAATCGTTCACGCCCTTCAGCAGCACGTACTCGAACGTCAGCTTTTCCCACGGCCGCAGCGGATAGGCCTTGCATGCAGCCAGCAAATCCTTCAGCGAATATTTGCGCGTGATCGGCATCAACTCTCGCCGCTGCTCCTCGCTCGACGCGTTCAGCGAAATCGCGAGCTTGGGCCGCACTGGCTCGCGACCGAGCTCCACGATCTTCGGAACAATCCCGGCCGTCGACAGCGTAATCCGTCGGGGCGAAATCCCGATTCCCGCCGGGTCGGTCAACAGGCGCGTCGCCTTGATCACGTTCGGCAGGTTCAACAGCGGCTCGCCCATTCCCATCATGACGATGTTCAACCGGTCCGTGGCCGTCGAAATCCCATGCGCCCGCATCACAAACAGAACCTGACCGACGATTTCCCCGGCCGTCAGATTCCTCTCCAACCCCATCAGAGCAGTCAGGCAGAACTGGCAATTGACCGGGCATCCAACCTGGCTGGAGATGCAAATTGTATCGCGGCCTTCCTCGGGCATCAATACTGCTTCCACCGTCCGGTTGTCCTGTAGTTTCAACAGATAGCGGCGGGTCCCATCCTTCGACCGAAACTCGGCCGCCGCCGCCGGCAAACCCACCGAAATCTTGAAAGCTAATTCTTTTCTTAGATTTAGCGGGAGACTCGTAATCTGCCCCAGATCCGAGACCTTTTGCCGGTACACTGCGTCGTATACCTGGCGGGCGCGAAACGAGGGCTGATCTTGCCCCAGAGTTTCTTGTAGATCAGGAAGTTCAAGGCCTACAATACTTTGCGCCACATTTCTGAGTATACATCAATCACTCCGGACACGCTCCAGCCGGGAGCGGCCGATATATGGGTGCTGGAACCGCGATAAGATGTAAGTGAAGGTAAAATGGCTAGCGCAGTTCAAACTATCCGCGATATCGAAGCAACGACCCTGAAAAACGGGGTCCGTGTCATCAGTGAGGAAATGCCTCACGTCCGATCGGTTTCCATGGGTGTCTGGATCAAGACCGGCTCACGCCGCGAAACTTCCCAAGAAAACGGCATCTCGCACTTCATCGAGCACATGCTCTTCAAGGGCACCAAGAACCGCTCCGCCGAAGACATCGCGCGCTCGGTGGATTCCATCGGCGGTGGTCTGGACGCTTTCACCGCCAAGGAGATGGTCAGTTACAACACCAAGGTTTTGGACGAGCATCTGCCACTGGCGTTCGACGTCCTGGCCGACATGGTGCGCAATCCGTTGTTTCGCGAAGCGGACATCGAGAAGGAAAAGAGCGTCATCCTCGAAGAGCTGAAGATGGACGTGGACAACCCCGAATATCTTTTGCACGATATTTTCTCCAGCAATTTCTATAAGGATCATCCGCTCGGCAAGCCCATCATCGGCAGCAAGGATACCATTCGCGCGTTCGATCGCCAGATGATCGGCGATTATTACCGGCGGTATTACTCGCCCTCCAATATCCTGATCACCGCCGCCGGCAATTTGAATCACGGGCACCTGGTGGATTTGGCGCGCCAGTATTTCGAGGATCTCCCCATGAACGGGACGCTGGCGCCGGAAATCGCGCCGGTGCCGCACGCGCGCCTGGTGTTCCGCAACAAAACTTCGCTCGAGCAGACGCACCTGTATATGGGCGTGCCGGCCTATCCGTTTTCGCACGAGCTGCGCTTTGCCTGCTATGCCTTGAACACCATTCTGGGCGGCGGCATGAGCTCCCGGCTGTTCCAGAACATTCGCGAAAAGCAGGGCTTGGCGTACGCCGTGTACTCCGAGCTCGCCATGTATCACGACACCGGCTGCATGGCAATCTACGCGGGCACGGCCGTCGAAACCGCCGCTCAAGTGATCCATTCCATCGTGAAAGAGCTGCGCGAGATCAAGGAGAACCTGGTACCCGCCGAGGAGTTGCGCCGTGCCAAGGATAACCTCAAGGGCTCGTTCATGCTGGGCCTCGAATCCACCTCCAGCCGGATGAGCAATCTGGCCAGGCAGGAATTGCATTTCAAGCGCTTCTTCAGTCTGGATGAAATGATCGAAAAGATCGAAGCGGTGACGGCCGAGCAAATTCGCGACATCGCACGGGAATTCTTCCATTCCAAAAACATCACGCTCGCGGTGCTGGGCAACCTGGGCGAGTTCCGCATCAAACGCGAGGAGCTCGACTGCTAACTCCATCCCTCGGCAAACTGGCGCGAGCCACGCTGGCTCTTTGCGCCCTTACCGTATCGCTGTTTGCCCTGGACCTGAAATCGCTCAAGCCACAAGGCTACGTCAGCGACTTCGCGAACGTTCTCAATCCCCAATTGCGCGCTCAATTGGAGGCCTACTGCGGCCAGGTGGAACAAACCACTGGAGCGCAACTGGCGCTGGTGACCATCAAGTCGCTGGACGGCAACCCGATCGAGGATGTCACCAATACACTGTATCGGCAGTGGGGCGTCGGCAAGAAGGGCAAGGACGAGGGGGTGATGCTGCTCATCGCCATTCAGGATCATCGCGACCGCGTGGAAGTAGGGTATGGCCTGGAGCCGATCCTTCCCGACGGCTTCGACGGCGCCATAACGCGCAGCATTCAGCCGCTGTTGCGGCAAAGCGCTTATGGGCCGGCCATGATCGCCGCCGCGCAGCAGATTGGTTCCGAAATCGCCCGCGCCAAAGGCGCCGCTCTCGGCTCGGGCGCTCGCACGCGCGATCATGTAACCACCAGGCGTCAGAGTCTTCCGTGGCCGGTGATCATCATCGGTATCATCGTTCTGTTGTTGCTGTTTCGCGGCGGTGGCGCAGGCGGCGGTTTCTTGACCGGCATGCTTCTCGGTAATCTATTAGGCGGCGGACGCGGCGGCGGCGGGAGTTGGGGTGGCGGCGGATTCGGAGGCGGCGGTGGAGGCGGAGGCTTCGGTGGCTTCGGCGGAGGGGATTCGGGCGGGGGCGGAGCGTCGGGGAGTTGGTAGGGGGAGTTGGTAGGGGGAGTTGGTAGCCGCTAATTCATGGAAGACAAACTTCAGGAACTTGTCGATCGGCTGAAGGCCGCACAGAGCGAGCGTTTGCGCTCGGTCGTACTCTATGGATCGGCGGCTGCAGGCGAGCACAATGAGCACTTCTCCGATATCAACGTTCTGTGCGTGCTCACTCGCGTCACCCCCGCTGAACTGGCCGACTCCGAGCCAACCTTCCGGTGGTGGCGCGAGCTGGGCAATCCCTCGCCGCTGCTGTTCAGCGAAGACGAACTGCGGACTTCCACGGACTGTTTTCCGGTTGAGTTCCACGACATGCAGGAGCGGCACCGCATCCTCTACGGCGCCGACGTCATCAAAGACCTGGTGATCGATCGCACGTTCTATCGCGCGCAAGTGGAGATGGAACTGCGCTCGAAGCTGCTGCGGCTGCGGCAAAAGGCTGCTGAGGTGCTCACCGAAAAGGCTCCTCTGCTGCGCTTGATGATCGATTCGGTGCCGAATTTTCTGGTTCTGGCGCGGCATGCCTTGTTGCTTTCCGAACAGCCATCCGGCTGGAAAAAACGCGAGATTGTCCGGCATCTGCCGGATATCGGCGTAGATGGAACGCCGTTCGATACTCTGCTCGATTTGCGGGAACAGAGCAAGCGAGCCGGTGATGTGGATCCAGCGGCGCTATTCGCCGCGTACCTGCAACAAATCCAGGCGCTGGTAGGCCATGTGGATGGGATAGAGAAATGAGGATGCCATGAAAGTTGCGTTAATCGTCATTGGAGTGCTGGTTTTGATTGCCCTGGGCGTTTTTGGCTGGGCTGCGGGCTCGCGGAACACCTTAGTTACGGAGCGCGAAGCGGTGAACGCGGCCTGGGCGCAGGTGGACGTCGCGCTGCAGCGCCGTGCCGATCTCATCCCCAATCTGGTCGAAACCGTTAAGGGCTTCGCCAAACAGGAACAGGCCGTGATCAAGGAAGTCACCGACGCTCGCGCGGCGCTGGGTGGCGCGCGTACGCCGCAGGAAAAGATCCAAGCCAACGGCCAATTGGACGGGGCGCTCAGTAGGCTTTTGGTCGTAGTAGAAAACTATCCGCAACTGAAATCCAACGAAAACTTCCTGCGCCTGCAAGACGAACTCGCCGGAACGGAGAACCGCATCGCTGTCGAACGCCGCAAGTACAACGAGACGGTGCAGAAATATAACACCGACATCGAGCTGTTCCCCAACAACATTGCCGCGTCGATGTTCGGCTTCCAGCGCAACGATGCTTATTTCAAGACTGAGCCTGGGGCTCGCAACGCGCCCAAGGTGTCGTTTTAATGCCCAAGGTGTCGTTTTAATATGGTGTCGTTCTAGGCGATCCACCGCATGCCAGGTAAGCGCTTGCTGTTAATAGGCGCCACCACAGGCTATCAGACTCGCGTCTTCGCCGACGCAGCCGAGCGCCTGGGACTTGACCTGATTCTAGCCACCGATCGCTGCCACGTGCTAGACGATCCGTGGGGCGACCGCGCAATCGCGCTGCGTTTCGAAGATCCAGAAAGCGCCGCCCAAACTCTCGCGGCCGAAGCACGAGTGGACGGCATCGTCGCCGTGGGCGACCGTCCGGCTTACATCGCGTCCCTCGCGGCCCAGCGCCTCGGCATCACCTACAACTCGCCCGAATCGGTCAACGCCAGCCGCAATAAGTTCCTCGCGCGCGAGCGCTTCCGCGCGGCCGGATTGCTGGTGCCGGAGTTCCATCGCGTTCCCTTATCCGAAGTCCCCGATCGCGCGGCAGAGCAAGCCCGCTATCCCTGTGTCCTAAAACCACTGGGATTGTCCGCCAGCCGCGGCGTCATTCGCGTGGACAATCCCGCCGAATTCGGCGTTGCTTTCCGCCGTATCCAAAACCTGCTGGCCGATCCCGACATCGCACGGCTCCACGAAGATCAGGACCGGTTCCTACAAGTGGAGACGTTCATCGATGGCCGCGAATTCGCGCTGGAGGGGCTTCTCACGAACGGCCATTTGCGCGTGCTCGCGATTTTCGATAAGCCCGATCCACTCGATGGTCCATTCTTCGAGGAGACCATCTACATCACGCCCTCGCGCGAGGATTCCGCCACGCAGCGCGCCATCATCCAAAGCACCGAAGCCGCCATCCACGCGCTTGGTCTTAGTCAGGGCCCGATCCACGCGGAAATGCGCGTCAATTCCCGAGGCGTCTGGATGCTGGAAGTAGCCGCGCGGCCCATCGGCGGATTATGCGCGCGCGTCCTGCCGGGGCTGGAAGAGCTGATCCTGCGGCACGCCGCCAACGTTGATCCTGGGTCCATCGAGCTTGGCTCGCCCGCGGCGGGAGTAGCGCCTGCGGCTGCTGGAGTGATGATGATCCCGATTCCACGCGAGGGAATTTATGTGGAAACCGAAGGAATCGAACGAGCTCGTGCCCACGCCTGCATCGAAGATGTAATCATCACCGCCAAGCAGGGTCAAAAACTCCTACAGCTCCCGGAAGGCGCCAGCTACTTGGGCTTCATCTTCGCGCGCGGCGAATCTCCGGAGGCCGTGGAACATGCACTGCGAAGCGCGCACCAACAACTGCGGTTTGAGATCGCAACCGCATTGCCTACCCTGTGATTGGTTCTTAGTTCTTGGTTATTAGTTCTTGGCTTGGGGAGGCACATAGCCCGGGGGCAGCGCCGCGCCCGCGCCGAAGAAATAATCTTCCATTTGCTTGAGCAGAAACTCCTGCGCTTCCTGCGTGCCCAGGTTCAACCGGTACTCGTTCATGATCATCTTCATCTGCTCCAGCCACATTTTCCAAGCTTCCTTGGAAACGTTTTCATAGATGCGCTGGCCCAGCGGATGACCGTCGAAGGGCGGTTCGTCGAGCCCCGGCATGTCGCGCTGAAACTTGACGCAAAATACGGTACGCTTGCCGACTTCTTCTACCTTGGGACCGCCAATGCCACCGGCTCCACAACCCATTTCAGCGCCTCCTTAGAAACTCCAGCTTACCAAAGGGGGACCAGCGGAGGGTTGTCCATTTCGCCTGGGTGGCGTTTGCGTTATGCCAACCGTTTTTCGGATGCAGCCGAGTCCTCGGAGGCCGCCGGGCGAGCGGGAGCGCTCTTTTTGCCGTTCAGGTACTCCGATAGACGCAAGGGCATCTGCGCGCCCTTTTCCATGGAGCGTTGAACAGCTTTCTGGTAGCGGCGCAGCGTTTCGCGCTTCACCGGCTCCAGGATCTGGCAGGCCTCAATATCCAACAGGATGTCTATCTCCCATGGCTGGAACGTGTTACGGTTCATTGCTCCGCGAATCAGCTCTTGCATCAGGCGGTTGAATCGATTCAGACGGGCTTCGCTGTCAATAGTCTGCACGAGCATATGGGGCCTTCTTCTCTATCGGCGCGATCGCTCGAAAACTTGAACCAATATACTGGAAAATAACACCGGAGTCCCCTCTCATGCCTGATGCCAAATTCGACCAACCCCGCCTCGCTCTCAACCGTATCTATACCAAGACCGGCGACCAAGGCCAGACGCACCTCGCCGGGGGCCAGCGAGTCCCGAAGGACTCGGCACGCATCGATTGTTACGGCACCGTCGACGAGCTGAACGCCTTTACCGGCATGGCGGCGATCTCGGCCGCCGAATCCGTCCCTGCCCTGCTGCCAATTCTCCGCCGCGTCCAGCATGAATTGTTCAACCTGGGATCCATCCTCGCCACCAAACCCGAGGACGTGCACCCCCATCAGGCGCGCGTCACCGAAATTGAAATCCGGCAACTGGAGACCGAAATCGATGGCATGAATGCCACCCTGGCTCCGCTGCGTTCCTTCGTGCTCCCCGGCGGCACGCGGTTGAATACCGAGCTGCACGCTTGCCGGACCATCTGCCGGCGCGCCGAGCGTATCGCCGTGGCGCTCGCGCGGGAAGAACCGATCCCGCCCGAAGCAGTTCAGTACTTGAATCGCTTGAGCGATGCTTTCTTCGTCTGGAGCCGCTGGGTGAATCACCAGCTCGGCGTCCCCGAAGTTCTGTGGGAGCCGAATCAATCCGCGTCTGGCACGGCGGAAGCGCGCACCAAGTAAGCTTCGGGCGAAAGCTGTTCTCCTCGGTTGCAAAATCGGCTATTCTTATAGGAATCAGATCGGGTTCATTCGATTGTAATCTGTGGGTTTTCAGTTCCCAACGCCTCGTCTGCGTGCCAGCCTCGACGCCGTCCGCTCGCAAATTCTACGAGGAGGATTCCTATGACAAGTAGCCTTCGCTTTATACGACCAGCCTGCATGGCCGCCGCCGTTCTGGCGCTCATGTTCGCGGGCCATCTGCCATCCAGCGCGCAACAAATTCTAGGCGCGATCACCGGGACCGTGCGGGACGCTACCGGATCCGCCGTGCCGGACGTCACGGCAACGGCGCGCAATATCGCGACTAACCTGAGTGTCACCGCGCGTTCGCAGTCCAGCGGTTCCTATTCGATTTCGAATTTGCCGGCAGGCACTTACGAGCTGACGTTCACTAAAGAAGGCTTCGACGCCGAACGTCATACCGAAGTGGTCGTCAACGGCGATCGTACCACTACGGTCGACGGCGATCTCAAAGTCGGCACCATCGCCACCAAAGTCGACGTCGTAGGAACGCCGCTGATGAACCAGACGGATGCCACGACCGGCTATGTGGTCGATCAAGCCACAATTGAAAATACTCCACTCGGCACGGGCAGCTTCACACAATTGGCGATCTTAAGTCCGGGCGTGCATGCGGACTTCCTGTCCGGCGCCGGCACCAACGCCGGTCTAGGCAATCAAGCCATCTTCGCCAACGGGCAGCGCGACACCAGCAATAGCTTTTCGGTTAATGGCATCAGCACCAACAACGTGTTTAATGGAAACTCCACCAGTTCGGTCGGCGAGAACCGCTTCGTCCTCAATACCGGAGAGAGGTTCGGCGCGGGCGGTGAAATTCAAACCAGCACTTCCGTTTATGGCGCAATCGGCCAGTCCATGCCCACGCCGCCGCCCGAGGCCATTCAGGAGATCGCCGTCAATTCCGCCATGTACGATGCCAGCCAGGGCGCCAACAGCGGAGCACACATAAGTATCCTCACCAAATCCGGCAGTAACGGTCTGCACGGTGAGGTCTACGAGAAATACCAGGGCAACGTCTTCAATGCAGCGCCGTTTTTCTACAACAACGATCCCGCCATCACCCAGAAGGTGCCGTTCTTGAATCGCAATCAATTCGGCGCCACGCTCGGCGGTCCCATCAAAAAGGATAAGCTGTTCTACTTCCTGTCTTATCAGGGAGTCCGCATTGCCGATGCGGCCGACGCCACCAGCGAGAACACGGTTCCGCTGACACTTACCAACGACCGCAGCGCGCAAGGCATCATCAACGCCATCCAGGGCGCTTACGGAACAACCATCTCCGCCAGCCAGATCAGCCCCGTAGCGGCGGCCATGCTCAACGCTAAGCTGCCCAACGGTCAATATTTGATTCCGAGCCCACAGATCACCAATCCAGGTTTAGCCACCTTTCTGGGCTACGACGAAACACTGCAAGGTCCCAACGCTCACTCCAGCGTCGATCAGGGAATCGCCAACGTCGACTACGACGTTAGCGACAAAGACCGCCTCGGCGTGAAGTATTACGTCCAAGATAATCCCACGTCGAGCCCGTTCGGGTCGAAGGGTTCCCTGCTGGGGTTTCCGCAGCAACTATCAGCGGGTAGTCAAGTCGGATCCATCAACAATACGGTGGTTCTCACCCCCAACTTAACCTGGGAGCAACGTATTGGGTTCACGCGCTTGCATGCTTTCGCCAGCAGCAGCCAAGCCTTCACCCCAAGCGATTTCGGCATCAATCTGCTCGGTTCGACCACCTTTCCTCAAATTGAGATCACTCATGCGGACCCCACCTTGTCGAATGAGCTGCAGTTCGGTGGTGACTCGAGCTTCGGCAACGCCGGCATGTACCAAAACCAGTGGGAATATGGAACTTCGCTGGACTGGGTGAAAGGCCGCCACACCCTGAAGTTCGGCCTCTCTTGGGATCACACACAGCTCAACATTATCAATAAGAACACCAATACCGACGTTATCGACTTCAACACCTTTGAAACCTTCGTGGAAGGCGCGGTGAAGACGGGCGTCGCTAGCGACGCCATCATTGGTTCCGCCAATCGTTATTACCGCTCCGACACGGCGGGGGCGTTTGTCAACGACAACTACAAGGTGCGCAGCAATCTAACGGTCACGCTCGGCCTGCGCTGGGATTTCGATGGACCACTTTCGGAGAAATACGGCAGGCTGACAGCGTTCAACGGAAGTCAGTACGCCTACGATGCCGCCACCGACACTATCACGAATTCAGGACTCGAAATTGCCGGCAACAATCCCACCGCGGGCACCCCCGGCGCGAGCGACACGCTGATGAAGAACCACCAATGGGGTTTTGCGCCACGCATCGGCATCGCTTGGAACCCGCTCCCTAAACTGACTGTGCGCAGCGGTTTCGGCATTTATTACGATCGCGGTGAATTCTTCAGCTATCTTTCGCCCAGCGCCGGCGGAGGCTTCAATGGGCCGTTTGGCGTTACACTTGAGCCGCCCTTCGTGCAGCCCATCGTGGCCCAAAAAGGTGCAACATTCTCGACACCCTTCGGGACCTCCATACCCCCCCAGCCATCCGGCACACTCGCCTCCTTCCAGGCTCTTCTTCCGAATCTCTCCCAAACCATTTCCGGAGATAACCCCGCCGGCAATGCGTTTGGCCCGTTCCTGTTCGGCGGCTACGACATCAACAACAAGCTTCCCTACACGGAGAACTGGACTTTCGATCTTCAATACCAAGCGTCCAATAGTTGGCTGTTCAGCGCCGGCTACGTCGGCAACCACGGCGTGCATGAAATTCTGCCCATTGCGTTTAACCAGCCGGGTATAGCAACGCCTCAGAATCCAATCAACGGCCAGATCTATTCGTACGGCGGCGTCAGTCCAAATTACAACCTCGACCTGGAACCGATTTCCACCAGTGAGTACTCAGGCAACGCACCCGTCCGCGTGCCCTATATCGGCTATGACATGAACTCTGTGCTCTTCAAAGCCGAGGGCATCTCCAACTACAATGCGCTCCAGTTGCAGGCTCGTAAGCGTTACTCGAACGGTCTGCAATTCACTGCGTCCTACACCTGGTCACACGCCTTGGATGAGCAGAGCGGGTTGGGACTCTTCTTTACCGGCAACAATCCCTTGGATCCGAAGCAAAGTTACGGCTCCGCGGATTTCGATCAAACGCACGTGTTCCTGATCAACTACAGCTACACCATTCCGAAGGTCACTTCCAACAAGGCCCTGGGTTTGGCTGTGAACGGCTGGACTCTCGGCGGCCAAACCGTGGCGCAGAGCGGCGAGCCTTACAGCATTTACGACTTTTCCGGTTCGGTGGCGAGTTTGTACTTTGGCACCTCAAACTATATCGGAAATCCGATTGTAGGCTTAAAGCCCGGCGTTACCGTGCAACAGGCGGAACTCCAAGGCACCACAGGAGTGAACGCCGGCAAACCCGTTTTGAACGTGAACGATTTCCTGCCGCAATTCGTGGCGCCAGGAACCCACGGTGTCCCGCCATGCGACGCCACCGGGTGCGACCTCTATGAATCGCTTTACGGGGACTCCGGCCGGAACATTTTTCGCGCGCCATTCCAGGTACGCTTCGACATGTCGCTGGGCAAGGAGTTTGTTCTGAATGAACGATTCCGGCTGCGCTTCAACGTCGACGCGTTCAATATTTTCAATCATCCGGATTTCGACGCGCCGAACAACAATGTCACATTCTTCCCCTATTATTCGGGGCCGCCCTCGATCCCGCCAGTGGGCAGCCTGGGGATCATTCAGCATACGCTGGGAAGTTCGCGGTTCCTGCAGTTTTCGCTGCACTTGCGGTTCTGAGCGGAGCGCGTGAGCAAGCTGCTCATCTTTTCGGACATCCACGGCGATAAGGCCGCGCTCGAAAGGTTGATGGCGATCGAAGCGGATTACTACTTCGCCGCCGGAGACCTCGCGAATTTTGGGCGGGGCCTGGACGCCATGGGACCAATCATGCGGCAACGCGCCGAACGCATGTACGTGCTGCCCGGCAACCACGAATCGGAAGCCGACATCGCCCGCTTCTGCCGTGAGTTCGGTTTCCATGATTTTCATGGGCGGACGATGGAGATCGCGGGGTACAACGTCGCGGGGCTCGGCTACTCGAATCCTACGCCGTTCAACACACCGGGCGAGTACACTGAACAGGAATTACGAGAGCGCCTCGACAAATTGTCGGGCCTCGATCCGCTGGTCTTGATTTGCCATACGCCGCCGAAGGGCACAGCGCTCGATCGCGCGGGCGAAGGACAACACTTCGGAAGCGAGGCAATCCGCGAGTTCATCGATCGCGAGCAGCCGCTTTATTTCTTTTGCGGGCACATCCACGAAGCTGCCGGCCAGCAGGCTGCCATCGGACGCACGCAAGGTTGGAATGTCGGAAAGCGCGGCCACTTGCTCGAGTTGACACCCCTGGTAAAATGAAATTTCCATGACCTTCGAAGAACACGAACGAGAGTACGCTTCGCTCCGCCAGCAAGCTGACGCTGTGCGGAGCTATCTTTGACTCCTCCAACAAGAAACTTCAGCTAGCCAAGATCGAGCAGCAGATCTCCTCCGACTCCGATTTCTGGAATCAGCCGTCTGAAAAGAGCCAGAGGATCATGCAGGAGCGCAAGCGCCTGGAGCAGGCCATTGCAGACGAAGCCGAGGTCTCGCGCCTGACGTCCGATCTCGACACTCTGTTCGAGCTGGGACGCGAAGGCGAAAACGTCACCGCCGATCTGGACCGCGAGATGCAGAGTTTTTCCGCGCGCCTGGAAGTGCTCGAAACCGGGATGCTGCTCTCCGGGCCGAACGACGCCAAAAGCGCCATCATGGCAATTCATCCTGGCGCAGGCGGAACCGAAAGCCAGGATTGGGCCGAGATGCTGCTGCGCATGTACCTGCGTTGGGCCGAGCGCCACAACATGCAGGCTGTCGTCACCGATCGTCTGGAAGGCGAGGGCGCGGGCATCAAATCGGCCACGCTCGAGATGAACGGCGAAAACGCGTACGGGCTGTTGCAGTCGGAAATTGGCGTGCATCGGCTGGTGCGGATCTCGCCGTTCGATGCCAACGCGCGCCGCCACACATCCTTTGCGTCGGTCTTCGTTTATCCGCAAATTGAGGACGACATCAATATCGACATCAAGCCGGAAGATCTGCGCGTGGATGTTTTCCGCGCCTCGGGCGCCGGCGGCCAGCACGTGAACCGGACTGAATCGGCCGTGCGTATGACGCACATCCCCACCGGCCTGGTGGTTCAATGCCAGAACGAACGCTCGCAGCACAAGAATCGCGCCAGTGCCATGAAGCAGATGCGAGCGCGGCTGTATGAATACGAACTGGAGAAGAAGCGGGTCGCGGACAAAAAGGTGGAAGACTCGAAACTTGAGATCAATTTTGGCAGCCAGATCCGCAGCTACGTGCTTGCGCCCTATCGCTTGGTGAAGGATCATCGGACTAAGCTTTCCATCGGCGACGTGGATCGCGTGTTGGACGGCGATCTGGATCGACTGATGCACGCATTCCTGGTTTTCAAACACACCGGCAAAGTGGCGGGCGATGGAAAGGAAGACTTGCCTGAGTAATGCCGCCGAATTCGACATAACTCGCGCTGGCGCGCTTATAAGAGCCGGAGAGTTGGTTGCCTTTCCGACGGAAACTGTGTACGGCTTAGGCGCTAACGCACTTGATCCGGCGGCGGTCGAGAAAATCTACCGAGCTAAGGGAAGGCCGATGTCCAGTCCGCTGATCGTGCATGTCAGCTCCATCGAAATGGCGCGCAGTCTGGTGCGTGAATGGCCGGAGCGAGCTGAACAATTGGCTCGGATTTTTTGGCCCGGGCCGCTGACCTTGGTTTTGACGAAACAGTCGCACGTCCCCGATCGCGTCACCGCCGGACTCGACACCGTTGGCGTTCGCATGCCCGCGCATCCCATCGCGCAGGCGCTGATCCGCGAGGCTGACGTTCCCATCGCCGCCCCTAGCGCTAATCGTTTCACGGAACTCTCGCCCACCTCCGCGCAACACGTGCGCGATTCGCTAGGTAGTGACGTCGCTATGGTGCTGGATGGAGGCTCATCGAACGTGGGAATCGAGTCCACCGTTCTTTCGCTGGCGGGTACTGAAGCAGTATTGTTGAGACCGGGCATGGTGACGCAGCGGGAAATCGAGGTGGTGATTGGTCCGGTGCAATTGCTCGGCGCAGCGGCAGACGGCCCTCATTCGTCGCCCGGTTTGCACGCCCGGCACTACAGCCCCAAAACGCCCCTGATCCTCATCGAGAAGGGCCAACTTCCGGCCATCGGCCACGGAATCTGCATTCAGATGCCGGCCGAGCCGCGCGAATACGCAGCGGTGCTCTATGAGAGATTGCACGAAGCGGATGCTCACGGATTCGACTGGATCGTGTTGGAAAGGCCGCCGCGCGATCCGGAATGGGCGGCGATTCGCGATCGCCTGGAACGAGCCAGTTACCGATCGTAGCAGGCCGACGGCTTCCAACCCGTGGCATCCGGCTGTTTACGGAAGTGCGTGCTGGTGACGAAGTTTCCGAACAGGTATACCGGATCGGTAACGATGGTCTTTACCACAATCCAGTCGGCCTCCTGCTCCTTGATCACGTCATAGTATTCGGTGACTGTAGTTTTATCGCTATAAGGCACTCCATTGCGGCGGATATAGCCCGGCGCGAGGTTGCTGGTGTGCACCTCGAGCGAGCCGCCCTTGGTTGGATCAAACCCAGCGGGACCGAAAAGTCCGCCTGCGGCCGAACCTTGCCATCGCGCGGAGGAATATCCTTGCAGAGTTGGGGGTCCGCTGGGCGGTTGCGGCGGACCGAAGTGCAGTAAGCGAGTTTGCGTACCGTTATCCGTTTCGATCTTCAAGGTGTTGTCATCCTGCCAGGTGATGTGCAAGCGCGTGGGCAGACGCATGAGACCGGCGGCGCCATAAGCCTTGCATTGATTGCCCGCGGCTTCGTCCTTGGCCGGATCCCATTCCTTGGCGATTTTCTGGCCAGCGGGATTCAGCGGCACGCCGGCCCAATCGCCTTTCGGCGCGGCGATCATGCGGAAGCGCCAGTCTTCGGTGACGATGGAAACCCAGTAGCCGGTGAGATCGATGGGAGCGACGGCCTTGGCGGGCTTGGGCGGCCCCGGAGGCGGTCCGCCGGGGAACTGCGCGAAGAGCGCGGGCGCGAATGCCAGGATAGCTGCAAGTTGGATGGATGTCTTCGCTGTCTTTTTCATTTCTGGCCCTTCAAGCTTTTGTATACGGCTTCGACGAACTTGTCGCCGGAACCGTACAAGGGATCGTAGTCTTGCGTCGGACGCGCGGCCTTTACCTGTTCCAGCGTCATACCCTTCTTGATCATGTCCTGGACGCGGTCGCGAATGATGATGGTCATTTCGCGGAAGTTGAGCACGTCGCCGAAATCGCATAAGCGGCCATGGCCGGGGATGACCATCGTACCGCCCTCCTGACCGTATACGGGAATGATCAGATCCACGATTTTCTGCAGCGCATTGATGGTGCCCTGAATGCTGCCGCCCGCGGCCAGATCGATGAATGGGTAGCTGGTGGTGGTGAAGATATCGCCGGTGCTGATGACATCGGAGCGGCGGAAAAACACGAAGCTATCGCCGTCCGTGTAGGCCGACTCCGGATGAAAGACGTCGATTCCTTCGCCATTGAAATACAGCTTCTTCTGATCGCTCAGAAAACTGCTGGTGGGCCATCCGGCTTCGGGCGAGGGCGCCTGCGTTCCGGTGGGCGCGCTCAGGCGGCTCAATACATTGTTGTGTGAAATGATTGCAGCTCCCTCAGCCGCGTCTTTGATATCGCCCTCGACGTTGCCGCCCGTGATGGTGCTGCCGGCCAGACGGATCTTCGCATTGCCACCTGTGAAGTCGGGCTTATAACTCGTGTTGATGATGTAGCGGATGGGCCCGGTGGAGATGGTTTTGATGGCGGCTAGAACTTTGTCGGACATGCCGGCCGAGCCGGTGTCCACCACCAATACGCCGTCCTTGCCCGCCTGCACGGTGATGTTGCCGCCGGCGCCGACAATCATATAGATGTTGCCCTGCGCGGGCCAAACGTGGACTTCAGAATCCTGACCCTGGGCGACGGCGAGGGCCGCGGCGGTCAGCAGGGGTAGGAGAAAGATTCGGCTCGTCATTTCGTGTCCGCCTTTGGCGCCGGGGCTGTAGCGCGAATCTTGTCCTGGTATTCGGGGTACATAGTTTCGGCTCCGCCGCGCGCGGCCTGCGGCGGGATGCCGTGTTTGGGGGCAAACTCGTCGATGAACTTGTTGGTGCCAGGCAAGTGATGGGGAATTACGCCCTTGGGCCGGATGATCTCTTCGACGCTCTCGCAGGGATACGCGCCCACGTGGCCGCCGACGTCATAGATGTAGTCGCGGGTGCGGATGAAGGGCTCCGTGAGATAGGTAGGATCGCGAATAACGGTCATGATGGTGAGATTGTCACCGTGCCGGATGAAATGCTCGGTAACGACGGCGCGATCGCTGCGAATCAGGCCGTTGCGGCGGATCCAACCTTCTTTCAAATGCGTGGTGGTTACGGCCAGAACATCGCCTTCCCATTTGCCGGTGGAAAAACCCTGCGAGGTATGCAACGCGTACTCGGGCGGGTGGGGACGGCCGTCCATCCAGATGGTGCGCTCGGTGCCCCACGCGAAATGGTGCGTGTGGATGGCGATGAGGTTCTGGGAATCCTTATCGAACTCCTCCCAGATGCGTATGGGAGCAAAACTGGGCACGTAATCGGACGGGTGAACGCGGCACTGATACTCAGGCAGCGTGATGAGCGACGCATCCCAAGCGTCGGCGCGGTAGCGCGCGGCGTCGCGGATGGGGACGCCCAGGTAATCGCCCAGCTCGGGGCCGGGCAGGCGTTCGGGCTCGTCTTCGTGCAGAATCGGGAAGTTGTTCCAAACGCCGGCGAAATTGACCTGGCCGAAAGCGGGGGCGTGGGCCAGCGTCAGAAATACGGGGAACAGCCAGACAGACTTGGCCATTCGATAGGTTCTTTCCATAAGCCTTCCTATTTTTGAAGCCCGGCCAGCGGCCGAGCGGGCATAAGAGCGTGACTCACATGATTGTATACAGGTCGAGGCGGTTTGTCGATTCGGGGCTGGGGGCGACTCGGAACGCTCACGATTCATTAGCCTTAAGCGCTAGTCCCGCGGCTACCGAAGTGAACTCGTTTCCGCTCCGGATTCGATCCGCGCCGAAGCGCCGTTCAAAAATGCGCCGAACGGCGGGAACAAATGACGAGCCACCGGTCAGAAACACCATATCGACATCTGCCGGCCGAACCCCCGAAGCTTGGAGCAGCGAGTCCACGCAGCCTTCGATCGCGGCCAGCTCTAGGGCGATCCAGCTTTCGAACGAGGAGCGCTCGGCGACAGCGTCCACATTCAGGAACCCATCGGAGAGCCGGAAGCGAGCGGCCGTTTCCATCGAAAGGTCGCACTTGGTCTTTTGGACGGCCTGATGCAAGTAATATCCAAGATCCTCGTTGACCAAATGAATCAAAGCCTCGATCTTTTGTGGCTCCAGCGCTTCCGCCCGGACGCTTGCCAGCATATTCATGGTGTCCTTTGCTTTGAGAAAGGATAGGTGATGCCAGCGTTCCAGCTTCGCGTAAACCCAGGTTGGAACCGGCAGAATTTTGTTCACCGACCGCATCTTGGTTCCCGAGCCGAGATACGGAGAAACCAGATTCCGCACGATCTTCGCGTCGAACGCGTCGCCGGCGACGGCGACACCCGCATTGCCCAGCAGATCGGCCGCCGTCCGCCCTCTGCGGCGAATGGTCGGCCCAACATGCATCAAAGAGAAATCGCTGGTGCCACCTCCGAAGTCCCCAATCAGAATGAGTTCATCGCGTTGCAGAGTGGATTCGTAATAATGGGCCGCCGCCACCGGTTCCATTTCGAATTGGATGGTCTCGAATCCGGCCAGCTGAAAAGCCTTTCTCAGGCGGCGCTCCGCATACAGATTGTCTTCTTCGGTTTCGGCGCCCACAAAACGTACCGGCCGTCCGGCGACGGCCGAAGTAATTGCCGCTCCAAACTGCTGCTCCGCCGCTTCCCGTAAATCGCGAAGAATCCGCGCGATGAGATCCTCAATCGCGACGCGCCGGCCAAAGACTTCGGTGGTTTGGAGCGTCCGGCTGGTCAGGAAAGACTTCAGCGATTGGATCAGCCGCCCGGTGGTCTCGCGGGATAAATAATGTTCGATACCGGCCGGCCCCGTCCAGGAAATAAGCCTGTTCTTGCCTTGTTGCCGGGTATTTTCCAGATACAAGAGCGACCGATACGACTCGGTGGTTGCACCCAGAAACGGAAACCGCACCAGCTCGACCGCCGACGAACCAGGGATCGAACGCGCAATCGAGCTGTTCGTGGTCCCGAAATCAATCCCAACCGCGCCGCCCATCATCACCTATCTTTGAACGGCCATCTAAGTAGATTCAACCGCGCCAGATCGGGCTCTTGCGATCCGCAGCGTAATATGAGAACCTGAATTCAGGTTCATATATAAAACTCCGACTGGTTGTTTACGGCTTGGCCGGCTGGATCGCCGCCACGGCCGCGCTGCGGGCGGGCGGCCAGTACTTGCTCCGTCCAGGCGATTTGAGAGGAACGCTGGTTCTGTTTGCCGTCAGTTTCCCGCTCATGGCTTTTCTAATACGGCGGCTCTCGAGCGGGCTCGGCGGAGCGCTGTCGGTCCTGGCGCCCACGCTGCTCCTGGATCCATTTTCGAGTGCATTCTTCCCGTTGGTATTCCCGAATATGGCTCCCGAAGTGGCCGGCGTCTTCGGCGGCTGGATGCTGTGGTGTTGCGCCGCCGGCCTGCTGGGAACAACCTTCCGGCGGTCAACGCCCGCGTGAGGAAACGTCCGAACCTGCTCGCGGAGGAAGACCTTCCGCCAGCGCCGCATCAAAAGCGAAGCATGATCAAACGCGCGCGGTTGAAGACCGCCGCCCTCGCCCTGTTCGGCGAAAAAGGCTATGAGGCAACGTCGATCAACGATATTGCGCGGCGCGCGAAACTCGCGGTGGGAGGCTTCTATCAGCACTTCCGCTCCAAGCGGCAACTCCTGCTCGCGCTCATGGACGAACTGCTGGAACACTTGAGTCAGATCGACCTTCGTCCCAATGCATTCGCCAATGTTCAGACAGGCTTACGCGAGTTGTCATCAGCCGCGTTTTCCAGGGACCTGAAATACCTGGGAGCCTATCGCGCCTGGCAGGAGGCGACGCTTTCCGATCCGGATCTGGCGCGGAAGGAAGCTCGGATTCACGCCTGGACCACGGCCCGAGTGCTGGCCGTGTTTCAACAGCTGCATCAACTGCCCGGTACGCGGCCGCATGTCGACGTGCAAGCGCTGGCGCGGGTGATGGACGGTTTTTTCTGGAGCTTGCTGGCGCGAGCCGTGAAAATGCGCAGAGCGGAACTGGATCAGTGGATCGATACATCCGCGCACCTCATATTTCACGCCATGTTTCTGGATGCCCCCGCTAAGGGCCGGCGGACCTGACTTGACAGGATTGCAAAAATCCTTCAAGCTTCACCGCATGCAATTCAGCCGCCGGAAATTTGTTGGACTGATGGGGGCGGGAGCGGCCACGGCGCTCCGGGGAGCCACCGTCCGGGCCGACGTCGTTCTATATAACGGCAACATCCACACCATGGATCCAGCCAATCCTTCCGCCAACGCCATCGCTATTTATGACGGACACTTTCTGGCGGTAGGCACAAAGGCCGAAGTCGATAACCTGGCGTCGGCAAGCACCAAGCGGATCGATCTGGGCGGGCGCACCGTGCTGCCGGGATTTATAGACGCCCACTTGCACACGGCGTCGTCGGGGTTACGCCACCTCAAAGAAGTCGACTGCGACTTGCGCTCCATCGCCGCCATCCAAGCGGCCATCCGCGAACGCGCCGCCAAAACTCCGCCCGGCCAATGGGTGCTGGGCTTCAAGTACGACGACACCAAAACTACGGACGGCCGCGCTCTAACCATCGCGGATTTGGACGCCGCGGCGCCTAATAATCCGGTACTCGTCAATCATCGCGGGGGCCACACGTCTTGGGTCAATTCCAAAGCTTTGGCAGTCGCCGATGTGAACGAGAAGACGCCCGATCCGCCGGGAGGCAAGTTCGAGCGCGGAGTAGACGGCAAGCTGACTGGACGCGCGATGGAATCGGCAACCAATCCTTTTCAGGCGAAGATTCCCGACACCGCGACGCGCGCGGAACGGCAGGCCGGCGTCGAACTCATCACCAAGATGATCGTGCGCAGCGGAATCACGTCGGTGAACGATCCTATGGGCCAGCCGGAAGATCTTCTTGCCTACCAGGACGCGTATGCAGCCGGTGAGCTCAACGTGAGAGTCTACGCCTTCATTAGCCAGCCTTACATCAAGGACATGCTTCCTTCCGGCGTCCATTCGGGACTGGGAAACGAGTGGGTGCGGGTGGGCGCCATGAAGATGTTCTGCGACGGGTCGATCTCCGAGCGCGACGCGCGGGTCTCCGAGGCTTACGTCGGACGGCCCAACGACTTCGGGATCCTGGTTAACAACGAGGAGCAACTTTTCGAAATGGCCCGCGAGCCGTATAGGGCTGGCTGGCAGATCGGCACGCACGGCAATGGCGACGTGGCCATCGACATCGTGTTGCGCGTCTATGAGCGATTGCAGCGTGAGACACCCAAGAAAGATCCGCGCTTCCGCATCGAGCATTGCACCATCATCAACGACGATCTGGTGCGCCGCATCAAGGCCCAAGGGGTGATTCCGGCTCCATTCTCGAGCTACGTGTATTATCACGGCGAAAAAATGAAAGCGTATGGGGCCGAGCGATTAAATTCGATGTTCGCGCTACGCAGTTTCCTGGACGCGGGCATTCCCTGCACCATGTCGTCGGATTACCCGCCGGGTCCTTTCGAGCCGATGATGTTTCTGCAGTCGGCGGTTACGCGCACGGATACGATGGGAAATGTTTGGGGACCGAAACAGCGCATCGCAGTCGGGCAAGCGCTGCGCGTCGCCACCGTAAACGGCGCGCACGCGTCATTTGAAGAAAAGCTGAAGGGCTCCATCGAAGTGGGCAAGCTGGCCGATCTGGTGGTTCTGGGCCGCGATCCGCTGAAGGAAGATCCATCGTCTCTGGTCACCATTCCGGTGGAGCGTACCATGGTCGGCGGAGATTGGAAATTCGAGGCCTGACGCCTGTCCCGGCGGCTCACTGCGGCAGAGAAACACAAATGGCCGCGCCGTCGAACGACGTGAGGCCTCCTACACTGACCGTCAGATTGGTGGCAACCAAGCCCGGTCCTTGTCCGGCAACGCAGGGAGGCAAACCGGCCGGCACCCCCGGAACCACGAAGTTAATCTGATACAAGCCAGGGTATCCGGGTGTCAATCCAGTAAACAACGGAATCGGAGGCTGGTAGTTCGCTGGAACCACGTTCGACGGGAACGGTTTGGAGGCCAGAGCATCGGGGTGGAAATTGAAGTCCAGCTGGAAGGTCTCCGAAGTGGGCACGGGCTTCGTCGCTGGTTCGCCCGTCGGGACTGCGGGCTTGGTGGCGCCCAGGCCCACCGCATAAGCGACCAGTTCCTCGCCCACCATGGCGGGGTTCGCGCTTGAAACCAGCATGCCATTTGCGTGTGTCACCTCGGGCTGGCAGGGCAGTCCGCCGGTGGGCCCGTACCCGAAAGCTCCGGGCAGCACCGTATCGCAAAGAGTCAGAATATGCACCTGGTCGGACAGAGGATTCAACTGGCTGGAAGTCCCGGCGATGCCGTTCTCCGTCACGAAGAACTCGGTTAACACCACCACGTTGGAGCAGACCCCAAGAGACGGACTGCAGGGTGTCAACAGCCCATAGGGAATCTGAATGGTGATTGCGGTAATCGCGCCACAACCGCTACAAGTGCTGACCGGGCTCACTTCCAGAATTGGCGCCGGTATGTTCGTCCCTTGGATAATCGTGACGCCGATCCCCGCCAGCGAAGTTGGCAACTTGCCGGCAGGCGCATACACCGGCTGCGTAAGAGAGCTGCCCGCACCCGAGGCGAACACAGTAATGACTTGTCCGGGAGCGACATTGATTGGAGTGGGGAACAGGTATCCGGCTCCGGCAATGGCGCCGAGACTGGCGGGTTGGCCCAGAGCTGAGAGAGCCGCGGCTGCCGCGATCAGCAGGTACTGTGTTACTGAGCGGGTCATAAAAATGTCCTTTGGAAGGCGGTAATTCGATTCTAGCGCGGGGCAACGCAGTGCGGATGTGTGTAGTGTCCAACCCGGATGTGTGGTAATCGTGTTGAAGTGGCGATGACATTTGATGCCGTTCGCAAGGTTGCGCTGGCGCTGGACAACGTCGAAGAGGGCACGTCGTACGGGACCCCCGCGTTCAAGGTGCGAGGAGCGCTGATGGCGCGCCTGCGCGACGATATTGGGGCTTTGGTGGTGCGCATGAGTATCGAAGATCGCGAGGCGCTGATCGCGGACGATCCCGAAACGTACTTCATCACGGATCATTACTTGAACTACCCGTGGATTCTGGTGAACCTGGCGCGGGTCGATCCGGATGCGATGCGGGATTTGCTGCGCGCGGCGTGGCGCTCGGCGGCGGCGGAAAAGAAGGGAACAGGGAGAACCAAGGGACGGCGGCGGAGCGGTAAGCTAGATAGATAATTCTCCAAGATGAGGGTCATGCAATGAAATGCCTGGTTGGCGCGCTGGCGATGGTGGTGGTTCTGGGCGGACTTCCTGGCGCTTTGTTCGCACAGTGGCCAAATTATCCGACGCCGGGCGTTCCCAAGGGGCCCGATGGAAAGCCCGATCTGACCGGGCCAGCGCCGAGGACGGCCGACGGGCATCCGGATCTGTCCGGGATTTGGGACTTAGCTCGGCCGCCGAGACCGGCGCCCACCGATGGAAGCATCCCCGGGCAGCTGCCGCTCTCACCGCCGGCACCGGCAGCAGCAGCGGCCGGAACAACCCCAACACCGCCCGCGGGTGGGATTGGTCTGGGACCGCGTCCTCCTGGCGTGAGTCAGTTCTTCGACATTGGATCCACTTTGAAAGACGGCCTGCCGTTCACGCCGTGGGCTAAGGAGCTGCGCGCAAAGCGTAAAGGGGAGAACAACAAGGACAATCCGGATGCGCACTGCCTGCCGCTCGGTTTGATGCAACTGCACTTGCATCCGCAGCCGCGAAAGATCATTCAGACGCCGAAGTTGATCGTGATTTTATACGAGGCGCAGGGCGGCATCCGGCAAATTTTCATGGATGGGCGCCCTCTGCCGAAGGACGATCCTCAGCCGTGGTGGTACGGCTACTCGATCGGGCACTGGGACGGCGACACGCTGGTGGTTGAGACCACGGGTTTTCGCGACGATGTGTGGCTCGACGTGGAGGGGAGTCCGTTGACCAATACCGGAAAGATGACCGAGCGGTTCCGGCGAGTGAACTACGGAAACATGGAGATCGAGGTCACGGTGGAGGATCCCAAGGCATACACCAAGCCGTGGACGGTGATGATCAAACATAAAGTGATGCTGGACACGGATCTGATCGAATTCATCTGCAATGAAAACGAGAAGAGCGACGCGCACCTGGTAGGCAAATAGATCTGTCAGCGTTCCTTATATTCGCCGAAGACGGTGCGCAGGCGATCCGATATTTCTCCCACGGTTCCGTAAGCCTCGGCGCAAGCCATAATGTGCGGCATCAAATTGTCGCCCGACCGCGCGGCCGCTTCTAGCGCATCGAGACGGGTTTCCACGGCTTCGGCATCGCGTGTGGCGCGCAATTCGCGAAGGCGGGCGACCTGTTGCGCTTCGAGCGCCGGATCCAGACGGAACATCGTGGGCGGCTCCTTCTCGTCCTGCTGAAACTTATTGACGCCAACCACCACTGCATCGCCGCGTTCCACGGACTGCTGATAGGCGTAGGCGGCGTTCTGAATTTCAGCCTGGATGAATCCGCGCTCGATGGCGGCCAAAGTCCCACCCATGCCATCAATGCGATCGATATATTCTTGCGCACCGCGCTCGATTTCATCGGTGAGCTTTTCGATGTAGTAGCTGCCGCCCACGGGATCGGCCGTGTTGGTGACGCCGGTTTCGTGCGCGATGATTTGCTGCGTGCGCAGCGCCAGACGCGCAGCGTCCTCTGTTGGCAGGCCCAGGGCTTCGTCCTTGGCGTTGGTGTGCAGCGATTGCGCGCCGCCCAGCACCGCCGCGAGAGCTTGCATGGAGACCCGGACGACGTTGACGTCGGGTTGCTGCGCGGTGAGCGTGGAGCCGGCGGTCTGTACGTGAAACCGTAGCATCATGGAGCGAGCATTCTTCGCGCCGAAGCGATCGCGCATAATTTTCGCGTAAAGACGCCGCGCAGCCCGGAACTTGGCGATTTCTTCCAAAAAATTACTATGCGAGTTGAAGAAAAACGACAGCCGCGGCGCGAAAGCATCCACATCCAGGCCCGCCTCGATGGCCGCGCTGATGTAGGCGATGGCATTGGCCAGGGTGAAGGCCACTTCCTGGACCGCGGTGGAACCGGCCTCGCGAATGTGATAGCCGCTGATGGAGATGGTGTTCCATTCGGGCAGCTCGCTGGCCGCCCACGCGAACGAGTCGGTGATGATCCGCATCGCGGGCCGCGGCGGATAGATGTAGGTTCCGCGCGCGATGTATTCCTTCAGGATGTCGTTCTGGATAGTTCCCGAGATCTTGTGCAATGGCGCGCCTTGGCTGCGCGCCACCAGGACATAAAAGCTCAACAGGATCGCCGCCGTGGAATTGATGGTCATCGAGGTGGTGATGTCCGCCAGACGAATGCCTTCAAAGAGGCGTTGCATGTCGGCGAGCGAGCAGATGGCGACGCCCACGCGCCCCACTTCGCCGGCCGCGAGCGGATGGTCGGAGTCCATGCCCATTTGCGTGGGAAGGTCGAACGCCACCGAGAGCCCGGTGATGCCTTGCGACAGAAGATAGCGATACCGGCCGTTGCTCTCCTCGGCGGTCCCGAAGCCGGCGTACTGGCGCATGGTCCAGAGGCGGCTACGGTACATGTCTGGGTATATCCCTCGCGTGAAGGGATACTGGCCAGGCAAATCGGCGCCGGGTTCCGCGCTCATGACTTGGAGATTTTTCGGGCTCGCAAAAACGAGTGGATGCCGAAGCCGGCCATGACCACCGCGAAGGGGATCTCGAGGGCGAGCCGTGGAGTTGTATCGTTCTTTCCCCAATCGCGCCAGATGGCATGCACGGGCAGCAGCGCCAAAACGATGAAAAAGAAGCCGATCACCTGATTCCAGAGGATGTGTATAGGGCGAATGACACCCGGCATCACGTGAACCATAAACTTTTTTGCCGTTGCGAACATGGACTAGTACCAGTGTACCGAAACCCTTGTTCGCCGAGCCGCTGCAGACCCACCGGACGTTTTTTGGGCCAACGAATTGCTACTGAGAATAGTGGTTTGAACCGATGAATGTATTGGGAGCGAAAGCCAGATTGCAGCCCACCTAACCTTTTGGTGAAACTGTGTTAGTCTTGGCAACATCAAGAAGGTGGAGTGATATCCTAAAAAGGGAGCCCGCTGCACGGAGAAAGGGGCAATGTGGAAGAGAAACTCAAAGAGCTGATGCAAGAGCTTGGCAACGCGATCAACGAATCGCTGTCCGACTCCGACCGCATTGCTGCCGCGATCGGAGAAATTAAGCGGGCCGGTTACGATGTCTTCCTGGTATTGGAAGCCACCATCGGATTCAACAAACGCGAGGAGAACAGCGAGTACGAATCCGAAGACGCAGAAGGCGAGGCAGCAGAATCTGAGACTCCGCCGAAACGGAAGTTCGAGTCCACCGGCAAGATCAAGCTTACTTCTCAGGACCAAAAATTCCTGAGGGCTCTGAAGATCGCGATCGACGAAGAAAAAAGTTAGCGAGCCAAAAGCTAAAGCATTTCCTGGTAGACTTTCCCGGTTGCTTCAACCGCTGTTTCCCAAGTAAAATCCTTTGCTCGTGCGATACCGGCGCGGACCAGTGTGTCTCGTAACGCCGAGTCCGCGGTCAGGCGGCGCAAGCCGTCGGCGATGGACGCGACGTCGCGCGGATCCACCAGGAGTCCGGCATCGCCCGCGACTTCGGGCATTGCGGAAACATTCGAGGACAACACCGGAACGCCGCGTGCCATGGCGTCGAGGATCGGCATCCCGAAGCCTTCATCCAAAGACGGGAACGCGAAGATCGCCGCGCGCCGATAGAGTTTTTCGAGTTCGGGAGCGGTTACATACCCGGGCACTTGGATGTCGTGTTTGCGTGGGCTGCGCGCGATGCGCTCAAGAGTTTCCTGCGATTCGAATCCGCAGGAGCCGGCCAGGACCAGCTTCCAACCAGAGTCGAGCTGCTCGAAGGCTTCCACGAGACGGGTAGTATTCTTGCGGCGCTGGATGGCGCCAACCGAGAGGATGATTTGTTCCCGTTCCGCTGGCCCTGTTTGCGCCACCGGGCGCACGCCATGATGGATGACGCGGATCCGCGACGGTTCCACATCCAGAAGCTGCTCCACTTGGCGAGCGGTGAACGCCGAAACGGCGATGATCAAATCGGAGCGCTCGGCGGCGGCGCGGGCTTGCGCGGCGAAGCGGTCGCGGAACTCGGGACTGGAGTAATCGCCCGAGATCACAAATAGATCGTGGAAGGTGGAGACCGCGTGGCGAAACGGGCCGGCGCCCAGCCGCTGGTTCAAGCCGTGGAACAAATCGGCCGAGGGAACGTGATTCTCTTGCAACAAACGGCGGCTGGCGTTCCGGGGAAGCCGTTCGCCGAAGGAGCGCGGGAACCGGTGCGGCCGGTAGCAAAACAGATAGCTCGCCTCCGGGTGGGCGCGCGCCAAACCATACAGAATTTCGCGCGAGTACACGCCGACGCCGGAGAGATCCCGGCCCACGCTATACGTAGCGTCGAGGGCGATTTTCAATCAGCCAGCATAGCGGTTTTCTCCCGCGGGTGTCGCTCGCCTGCCGATAACGGGCGGACTCGGCGCTGCCGTTCCACGGCGTAACGAATCGAGCGCGCCAGCAGCGCGCACTCCAGTTCCGGCTTCACCAGCACGTCTTGGGCCCCCTCGCGCAACAATCGATGAGCAAGGTTTTCGTCGGCCTCGTCGGTCAGAACAACGATGGGGACGCCGTTCGCGTTGGCATAAACGCCGAGGAACGAATCGAGCAGCGTCGGGCTATCGGGCAGGCTGAGGTTGACGAGGACGATGTCGAACAGATCCCGCTGTAGGCAATTGATGGCGTCGGCCAGTATTCCCACCGGGACAACGCTCGCACTTCGCCAATTGCACCATTGGCGCTTTTCCTCGATCTCCACAAATGCCTCGCTCAGAAGCTCTTCATCTTCGAGATCGTCTTCGACCAGCAGAATTTTGAGGATTCGTGGGTCTGGCACTCAGGGTAGTGCCAGGAAACGAGTTTTGTCTCAACCGTCAGACGGCGAGCTGGTACTCCTTGAGTTTGCGGTACAGCGTCGTACGGCCGATACCGAGCAGGTTGGCGGCGATGGCGCGGTCCCCTTTTGTATATTCCAGGGCTTCCAGAATGGCTCGCCGTTCTATCTGAGTCAGCGGAACGATCGGCGAGTAGGTGGATTCCTGCGGCCCGCGGCGTTCGTGTGAACTGGCTTCGCCGGGCGGCTTGGATGCAGGTTGAAAGCCCACTGCCACCGAGAGCGCCTGAGCTTTTTTCCCGATCAGATGGTTTTGCAACATCGAGGGCAGCTCGGCGGCGTGCAGCAGCGGACCGGTATTGATGGCCACCATGTGTTGGATGCAATTTTCGAGCTCGCGCACGTTACCCGGCCAATCGTAGGAGAGCATGGCCTCCAGCGTCTCCTGCGTCAAACTATGACCTTTGCCGTGGCGGGCGAGAAAATGAGCTATCAGAGCCGGAACGTCTTCCCTGCGGTCGCGCAGCGGGGCCAGGCGAAGGTTCACCACGTTCAAGCGGTAGAACAGGTCCTGGCGGAAAGTTCCCTTCTCCACTTCCTTCGCCAGGTCGCGATTGGTGGCGGCGATGACGCGGAAGTCGGAACGCTTTTGCAGGAGCGAACCGACCGGACGGAACTCCTTCTCTTGCAAAACGCGCAGGAGCTTGGCCTGCAGATCGAGCGGCAGCTCGCCGATCTCGTCGAAGAAGGCAGTGCCTCCGTTGGCGGTTTCGATCAAGCCGGTCTTCGGTGTTACCGCACCCGTGAATGCACCCTTCACATGCCCAAACAGCTCGCTTTCCATAAGCGGGCCGACCAGGGAAGAGCAGTCGATGGTGACGAAGGGCCCCGTCGCCTGGACATTATGTATGGATCGCGCAACCACTTCCTTACCGGTGCCGGTTTCGCCCAGGAGCAGGACAGGCCAACGGCAACGTCCCAGCTTTTCCACCATCCGCAGGATATTTCGGATGCGTGGAGACTGGCCGACCAGCAACGGCTTGGAATCTTCGGCTTGCGCTAGCATTCGATAAGAGTCCCCAATTTTGAGCGGTTCGAGAAGAGAGTGTCTTTGTCCTTCATAAACTCTAAGGTGACTTTAGGATTTCGACAACACCCCACGGTATTGGATTGCGGGGTCATTTGGGGGCATGGGAACCACTTCATTTGGGGGTATCGCCCTTAGTACTGCAGTCCGGGCGGCGGTGAGGGGTTAATCGGCAGGGTCAATGCGAACTACAAATGCCGGGCCTTCTCTTTGGCGAATGCGCTGGGCCAGCGCGCTGGCGTCTGCTTCGGAGGGTGCTCGTCCCACCAGCACTCGCCACGTCGGAGGGGTGCCGGGATGGAGAACCAGCCGCGCCGATCCATACTCGCGTTCGAGCGCGGCGCGCACACGCTGGGCGCGGTCCTGATCCCGAAAGGCGCCGGCTTGGACCGCATACCAATTCTGGGCGGTGGTGGTGGCGGGCGCCGAGAGGATGTCGAGCCGGACCCGCGCGATCCCCGGTCCGATGAGTCCGATGGCGACGGCGGCAGCGTGCGAAAGATCGATGATGCGGTTTTCGACGAAGGGTCCGCGGTCGGTGATGCGGACGTCGACCGTTTTGTCGTTGGTCAAATTCACCACGCGCACCCGAGTACCGAAGGGCAGAGTGCGATGCGCGGCAGTGAAGCCTTCCATGTCGTAGATTTCGCCGTTCGCGGCGGGGCGTCCGTGATAAGGATGACCGTACCAACTGGCGAGGCCGGTTTCGCCGTCTCGGATTTCAGCAGTGACGGCGCGCGGCGGCGGAGGCGCGGTGGCGTGGGCATGCTTCTTCGCGCAACCTGCCAGCGCGAGACCCGCCCACGTCAGCCCGAGGATGGCGATCGCGCGGCGCAAGGTCATTTGGTCCGATCGTAGCGCGCGCCGCGCGCACGGGCAAGAACAAAATCGCGTGTTTGTGGAGCGGCGGCGTCAAGAACAATTCGTAGTGCAAATGGTTTTAGGCTTCGGAGGGGGCACGGAGTCCGGGGGAGGGGGACGGTACCGCATTTTTTTCTTGA
>Ga0302326_10004766_pt1 | contig 31205 bp, 27 predicted proteins | sample Palsa_T0_3_FD_202264 | JGI IMG/M metagenome (GOLD analysis project Ga0302326, IMG submission 202264) | Peat permafrost microbial communities from Stordalen Mire near Abisko, Sweden - Palsa_T0_3 | ecosystem: Environmental > Terrestrial > Soil > Palsa > Peat permafrost | place: Sweden: Abisko...
GCAGGCGAGTCTGCGAGCTGCGTCAAGAATCTTTAGTGGAGCTAACGGGCTAATGGAGCGAAGCGGAACGAGCAGGCGAGTCTGCGAGCTGCGTCAAGAATCTTTAGTGGAGCTAACGGGCTAATGGAGCGAAGCGGAACGAGCAGGCGAGTCTGCGAGCCGCGTCTGAATATTAGGAGGTTATGCGATGCAAATAGGACTTATGTGTTTCACGTCGGCCGAGACGACCCATCCCGGCGATCTGGCGCGCAAGTGCGAGGCGCTCGGCTTCGATCTGCTGATGTTCCCCGAGCATCCGATCATTCCCGTCACCCATAAGACGCCTTTCCCGGGCGGCGATGGCACGATTCCCGAATACTATTCGCATTCGCTCGATCCGTTCATCGCGCTGGCACTGGCGGCCGCCGCCACCACGAAGATCAAGATTGGCACGGGTATCTGCCTGATTCCGGAACGCGAGCCGATCGTGACCGCCAAGTCCGTTGCGACCCTCGATCGCATGTCGAACGGCCGCTTCATCTTCGGAATCGGCGCCGGCTGGCTGGTCGATGAGACCGAAGTCTTCGGGGTGGAATTCCGGCGACGATGGCCGCTGACGCGCGAATATATCGGCGCGATGAAGGAGCTCTGGACCAAGCCCGAATCGAGCTTCAACGGCGAGTTTATCAAGTTCCCGCCGATACGATGCTTCCCGAAGCCTCACCAGAAGCCCCATCCTCCCGTCTGGGTCGGCGCGAGGGGAGAGCGCGCGCTCCGCAACGTCGTCGCAATCGGCGACGGCTGGATGCCGCTCCAAATGCCGCCTGCGGACCTGGCGGCCGATCTGAAGACGCTGGAAAAAATGTGCGCCGACGCCGGCCGTCGTTTCTCGGAGATTGAACTTTCGCTCACGGTAACCCCGGCCGCAATGAGCGACAGTCCGGCTTTGATCAAGGAGTATGAGAACCTCGGCGTGAAACGATTGATTCTCGGCTCCCCGCCGATCCCAGCGGATTCTGTCGACCGCGCGCTTGAAGCAATGGCGAAGGCGTGGATCGTCTGATTCGCATCGTGTGGAGAGAGCGGGCTTGAGCGCCGCCCCGCCGCGGCTGCGCGGCGTGATCGTGGGCTTCGGCGCGGTGGCCGCCAGCGGCCATCTACCGGCCTGGAGCGTCCGCCCGGGCGTGACGATCGGCGCGATCTGCGATCCGGTCGCCGAGCGGCGCCATCTGGCTCATCGTACGCTCAAGGGCGTGCGCGTTTACGACAACCTCGACCTGATGCTCGACGGCGAGCGTCCGGATTTCGTCGATATCGCCAGTCCGCCGGCGTTCCATGCCTCCGCTGTGCGGGCGGCGCTGGAAGCGGGCGCCCATGTGATCGTCGAAAAACCGCTGTGCCTGACTCTCGATGAGTTCGACTCGTTAGCCGCCATCGCCCGGGCCAACGAGCGGGTGCTCGCCTGCGTGCATAACTGGAAGTACGCGCCCGCTTACAAGTTGGCCGGTGAGATGATCGCGGATGGGCGGCTCGGTCCGGTGCGTCATCTGGCGTTGGATCGGATGCGCCCGGCGCCTGCCGGTGCGGACGGCGACGGCGGCCGATGGCGTCGCGATCCGGCGAGCGGCGGTGGAATCCTGATCGATCACGGCTGGCACGTCTTCTACCTGCTGCGGTGGCTGATGGGCGGTGTGAATCCGCATGCGGTTTCGGCGTGGATGGCGGGCGCTTCGTCGAACGGCGGCGCCGAGGAAGTCGCCGATATCAGAGTCGTATTCCCAGGCGATCGTATCGCGACGGCCCATCTGTCGTGGCATGCGCCAATCCGCCGGACGTCGGCGCGCATCTACGCCGTGGGCGGTCTGCTCGAAATCGACAACGATACGGTTGTCCACACCGACGCGGCTGGTATTCGCAGGGGCCTGTCGGTTGCCGACGCTCCCGACGATTCATACCACTCCACTTGGTTCGCGAGCGTCGCCGAACGCTTCGAGAACGCAATCAGACTTGGCAGGTCAGGCGGCGACGAAACGATATCGGAAGACTTGGCCGAGGCTCGATCGGCGCTCGCGATGATCGTCGCGGCCCGCAAATCTGCCAGATCTGACGGCGTCGCAATCGAATTGTAGCCCCGAATGGGAATTCCTGTGGACTCACGCCCTTATTAGCCATGGCACGCTATTGACTTTCCAGCCGGGGAGGTCAAAATCTCCCATTGACCGCATGGTTAGGCCGATCGGTCAGGGCCGTCGAGCGATAGCCGCGAACCGGAAACCATAGTGGGTAGTTAAAGGTAGCACGAGAAGTTATGGCGGCCGTTGAGGCAAGATTAGTTGAAGGTGATTCGCGACTGCCGGCGCAGGGGTCGCGTGACGAGATAATGCGGTCGGCGATGAGACTGTTCGCCAGCCGCGGTTTTCATGAGACATCGATGTCGGAAGTGGCGCGCGAGGCGCGAGTCAGCAAGGCGCTGATCTTCTGGCACTTCAAAACCAAAGAAGAGCTTTTCATGGCGGTGCTCAACCGCCTGATCGAACCGTACTTCATCGACTTCGCGGAAGAGGCAGGCCTGCTCGACGAGCAGGCGCAGATCCTGAAGCTGGTCGAATCATACCTGCTGTTCGTGCGTGACAATGCGAACTCGGTGCGTTTTTTCCTGGCGCAGCTCCTTCACGACCTTAACGGGTCAGAAGTGTTTGGTGCGCAGGTATTGCTGCTTTACGAGGGCTACCGGACGCTACTGATTGATTTAATCGGGCGGGCGCAGGAAAAGGGCGTTTGCGCATGCAAGCACAAGCCTGCGGAGGCGGCGGCGTTTCTGCTGTCGGCGCTCAACGGCCAATTGATCGAGTATTTATTTATGGGCGCAGCTGCGCTTGAGCCCAAAAGTGCGGTCGCGATGGTGCGCGGATGGCTGTTCGGTGAGGCCGACGCCGCTGAATCGACCGGCCCGGCCATAACTTCGGTTCGTGAGAGTTAGGGAGAAATACAGCAAATGCGGATGCCGCTTCGTCAGATGATCGACCTCGGACGCTACATGAGGCGCCAACGGAAAGCCGGGGAGAAATATTTTCCGCTCGTCCTCATGCTCGAGCCGCTGCATGCCTGCAACCTGGCCTGTATCGGATGCGGCCGGATAGTCGAATATAAAGACACAATTCGCGACATGATGCCGCTCGAGGATGCCCTCGGATCGGCAATCGAGTGCGACGCGCCGCTGGTATCGATCTGTGGCGGCGAACCGCTGATGTACAAGCATATCGCGCCGCTGACGACCCGGCTTATGGAAGAGCAGGGTCGCCACGTGATGATCTGCACCAACGCGATCCTGCTCGAACGCTTCGTCAAGCAGGTCGCTCCGAGCCGTTTCCTGAGCTTCAATATCCATCTCGACGGCATGCGCGAGACCAACGATTGCGTGACCGCCCGCGACGGCCATTTTGATATCGCAATCAAGATGATCCGGATGCTCAAGAGCAAGGGCTATCGCGTACAGACCAACACGACCGTCTTTCGCGAGACCACCTCGCAGGAGCTCGAGGAGCTGGTCGAGTTTCTGACCACGCTCGGCGTCGACGGGATGCTGGTCACGCCGGGTTATCATTACCAGGTACTGACCAACAACGACCTCTACCTGACCAAGGATGAGATGCCGCGCAAATTCCAGCGCGTGCGCGAGCTCGCCGCCGATCACAAGCTGATCAACACGCCGATCTATCTCGATTTCCTGGCCGGCGATCGCGACCTGTTGTGCAGTCCTTGGACGACGGTCACCCGCAATCCGCAAGGCTGGAAAGGCCCCTGCTATCTCATCACCAACGGTCACTATAAGACCTATCGTGAGATGCATGAGGTCACCGATTGGGAGTATTATCGGACCAAGCAGGACATTCGTTGCCGCGACTGCAAGCTCCATTCGGGATTCGAAGGGACCGTCGCGCTCGACTTCGGCAGCAACCTGAAGGATTCGTGGCGGATGGTTCGCCATTATATGTCGTAGGGGCGGTTTGGGCTCCTGTGATGTGGGAGGGGCGGGTTGAGGAGAGTCCGTTTGGTTGCCGGCTACTTTGGGCGCGATCGCCGGCGAGTCGGACTGTTCGGACCGGCGGCCAGGGGTGGTGACGCCTAGATGCGCACGCTTCAATCGGGCTGACTCCTCTTTAGCCTGAATTTTCGAGCCTGAAATATCCGCCCCCGTATTTCAGTTTCGTCTGAATCTTCGACCGATGGGAAACTCTAGAACCAATCGAATCGATCCGGAGCCCGACGCTCCGCTGACCGGACACGATGCGGCCGATTCGTCTTCGACCGTGGACTTCGAGCAGTACCGGGCGGCGCGAATCACGATCATCGAAGAAGCGCTTGGCAAATGTGTATCCGAACCAGACGGCGCGGCGGCTCGACTGTTCGAATCGATGCGCTACAGCCTGCTCGCGGGCGGCAAACGGATTCGTCCGGTGCTTGCAATCGCGGCCTGCGAGGCGGTCGGCGGCGGTCCGCGCGACGCCTTGGGACTCGCCTGCGCGCTTGAAATGATTCACACCTACTCGATGATTCACGACGACCTGCCGTGCATGGATGACGACGATCTGCGCCGCGGCAAGCCGACTAATCATAAGGTATTTGGCGAGGCATTCGCGACACTGGCCGGCGACGGGCTCCTTACCGACGCGTTCGCCGTGCTGGTTAACATGACTCCAGTGGGGATTGCGCCGGCGACGACGCTCGACGCGGTCGCTGGGGTGGCTCGCGCGGCGGGTTCGGCCGGGATGGTGGCAGGTCAGGTGATCGATCTTCTCGGCGAAGGCCGCGCTATCGATATTGCCGATCTCGAAGCGCTTCACGGCCTCAAGACCGGCGCGCTGTTCGTGGCGGCAGCCGTCGAAGGCGGCCGTCTCGGCGGTGCCGGCGCCGCGCAGCTGCGGGCGCTCGAAGCCTATGCGCGCGCGGTCGGACTTGCCTTTCAGGTCGCCGACGACCTGCTCGATGTCGAGGCGTCGACCGAACAACTCGGCAAGCGCACGCATAAGGATAGCGAACGCGGCAAGGCGACCTACCCGGGATTGCTCGGCGTCGCGCAATCCCATCGGCTCGCGCGTTCGCTTCTCGATCGGGCGAATCAGGCGTTGTTGAGTTTCGACGGTCGCGCCGATCCGCTGCGGGCGCTCGCTCGTTTCGCGGTGGAGCGCACCAGATGAGCGCCGCAAGTGTCGCGTTGCCATCCGCGCGCCGGGCGTACCTGATCGCGCCGGGGCAGGTCGAGTTGCGATCGGTGGAGACGCCGCGTCCCGGTCCGGGCGAGTTGTTGGTCGAGATCAAATGCGCGCTTAGTTGCGGTACCGATCTTAAAACGTGGCGCCGGGGGCATCCGATGTTCCGGCTGCCGATGGCGTTCGGGCATGAATTTTCCGGTGTGGTCGCCGCGATCGGCGAAGGCGTCGAGAAATTCCACGTCGGCGATGAAGTGATGGCGGCGCCGACGGCTCCGTGTGGCGACTGTTTCTTCTGCCGTCGCGGACAGGAGAACCTTTGCACCGACGCGGTCGGCCGGATGCTGATGGGCGCCTACGCCGACTTTATCGTGATCCCGCGGCATATCGTGGCGCTTAATACTTTTTTGAAGCCACCAGCGCTGCCATTCGAAGAGGCCGCGATGCTCGAACCGCTGGCCTGTGTCGTCCATGCGCAAGACGCGGCTGCGCCTGGCGCCCACGAGACCGTTGCGGTGCTCGGCGGCGGTGCTTTCGGGCTGATCCATGTGGCGCTGCTGAAAGCGGCGGGAGTTCGCGAGGTAGTCGTTATCGGTCGCGGTGTGCGCAGGCTCGAATGGGCCGGACAGCTCGGCGCCGACCGGGTGATCGACGCGTCCAAGGCCGATGCGGCCGCCGAGGTTGCGCGCCTCAACGGCGGCTTCGGCCCCGATCTGATTATCGAGGCGACCGGTCAGATCGACGGCTGGCGCGACGCGCTCGAGCGTGTGCGCCGCGGTGGCCGCGTAGTCTTTTTCGGCGGATGTCCGGCAGGCACGATGCTCGAAATCGATACGCGCCGGATGCATTACGACAACTTGACGCTGCTCGCGCCGTTCCATTATCGGCCGCGCGACGTGCGTAGTGCCTACGGTTTGCTAGCCGAACGTCGGATTGGCGTGGCGCCGATCGTCAATATGCATCGTCCGCTGGCCGATCTGGCCGGAGTTTTTGGCTTGCTCGAAGCTGGGGACGCGTTGAAATGCGCGGTAGTACCATGATTCATCTGCCGATTGCGTGATACGCGGGCAAAGAACGGCGATTGTTGGAGAGACCCTGAGATCCTATGACTGAAGCTGCTGAAGCCGAGGTTGGCGTGGAAAGCGCACCAGGCGGTATCAATCAAGACTTGCAAAACTTGTCGCAAGACTTCGCGGCGCGCCTCGACGGCGTGATCGAGCGCGCCCAGAAGGCGCTGATCGCACTTCAGCGGCCCGAAGGCTATTGGCAGGCGCCGCTCGAAGCCAATGCCGAGATGAACGCGGAGCTCATCATTTACGGCCATTTCATGGGCGCCGTCGATTTCGATATCGAGTCCAAGGCGCGCAAGTACCTTCTCGATATTCAGCAGCCCGACGGTAGCTGGAATCTGTTTCCGGGCGGCGAGGGTGACTTGTCGACCAGTATCCTCGCTTACTTCGCGCTGAAACTGGCCGGTCTGCGAGCTGGTGACGAGCCGATGCTGGTCTCGCGCCGCTGGATTCTGGCCCGCGGCGGAATCGCCAAATCCGGCACCCTCGCGCGCTTCTATCTTGCCGCGATGGACCAGGTGCCGTGGGAAGCGACGCCGGGATTGCCGGTCGAAATCGCTCTGCTGCCGAACTGGTTTCCCATTAATATCTACGAGCTGTCGTCCTGGGCGCGCGGAACTGTGATGGCGCTGATGCTCCTGCAGGCATCGAAGCCGGCGGTGCCGGTGGATTATCGCGCAAGCGTCCTCGAGCTGTATATTCAGCCGCCGCATTTTACCAAGTTCGGTCGCAACCGCGGCCGCCGCCTGTTTTCCATCCGGAATCTGCTCAACGAGGCCGATCGCGTGCTGCGTTTTTACAATCGCCATCACGCGAAAAAATTGCGTGCGCGCGCGCTGCGTTTTGTGGAGCGCTGGATTCTTGAACATCAGGAGGCCAATGGATCGTGGGGCGGAATCGAGCCGTGCTATCTGCTGAGTGGGATGGCGCTCAAGGCGCTCGGCTATCGCAACGACCATCCCGTCATAACCAAGGCGCTCGAAGCCAGTCGTGAACTGACGTGGGATTACGGCGACTCGATACTCTATCAACCCTGCGTCTCGCCTAACTGGGACACCGCGCTGGCAGCCAAGGCTCTGCTGGACTCCGATTGGGATCGCACCGATGGCGTGCTCAAAAACGCCGCGCGCTGGCTGATCGATCGTCAAATTTTCAAGACCGGTGACTGGGCGATCAAGCGGCCTAAGCTCGAGCCCGGCGGCTGGGCGTTCGAGTTTTACAACGATTGGTATCCCGACGTGGATGACTCCGCCGTCATCCTGATGGTGCTCGCGGGCACCGAGATGACCGACGCGGCGGCTGGCGAACGTGCGATCAGGGCGGGCACGAACTGGGTAATGGGCATGCAGTCGGGCAGCGGCGGATTTGCGGCCTTCGATGCCGACAATGACTCGCGCTGGCTCAATCAGGCGCCGTTTGCCGACGCCGAGGCGGCCACCGATCCCGATTGTCCGGATATCGCGGGCCGCGTGCTCGAAATGATGGCCGCGGTCGGTTACCGCGCCGACCACCCGGTTGCCATTCGTACAATAAACTGGCTCAAGCGCGAGCAGGAACAGGACGGTTCATGGTGGGGTCGATGGGGCGTCAACTATATCTACGGCACCGCCTCGGCGCTGTCGGGACTGCGGGCGATCGGCGTCGACGTCAACGAGCCATGGATCGCGCGCGCGGCCGGCTGGCTGAAATCCAAACAAAACGACGACGGCGGATGGGGTGAGAGCTGCCTGAGCGACGGCGACTCTACTTGGCGCGGACGCGGAGTCAGTACGGCGTCGCAAACCGCGTGGGCTATGATGGGTCTGCTCGCCGCCGAGGATCACGTCGGGCCGCATGTGCTGAGTGGCGCCGCATGGTTGCTTGAGCGCCAGAACGATGCTGGTTCCTGGGACGAGACCGAATTTACCGGTACCGGCTTTCCCAACCATTTCTACCTTCGCTACCATCTTTATTGCCATTATTTCCCGCTGATGGCGCTCGGACGTTTGCGCCGGCGCCTGCGCCCCGCGCAGGCCTGAGACTAAACGCGCGGGCGTGAGATTGAGCCGAGATTGAGCGACGTAGAGGTTGATGTGACAAAGCCGATTGCCCTGCTCGGATCGACCGGCTCAGTTGGCGTCACGACGCTCGACGTCGTCAGCCGCTTTACCGATCGCTTCGAGGTCTTGGCGATGGCGGCGGGGCGCAACATCACGATGCTGGCGGATCAGATCAGGCGCTTCCGGCCGCGGCTGGTCTCAGTCGCGACAGCGGAATTGGCGGACGATCTGGCGGCGCTGCTCGGCAAAGATCGCGACGGTGTGACGATTCTCCACGGCTCTGAAGGTGCGATCGCGGTTGCGACTTGTCCCGACGTTTCACTGGTCGTTTCAGCGCTGGTCGGAGCGCTCGGATTGAGTCCAACGCTGGCTGCGATCAGGGCGGGCAAGGATATCGCATTTGCTAACAAGGAAGTGCTTGTCATAGCGGGTGAGCTCATGATCCGCGCCGCACGCGAATCCGGCGTGCGGCTGCTCCCGGTCGACAGCGAACACAACGCGGTCTTCCAGTGCCTCGAAGGACGCGACCGCGCCACGCTGAAACGGATCATCCTGACCGCATCGGGAGGACCATTTCGCTCGCTCGACGCGGCGCGCTTCGACACGATTACCGTCGCGCAAGCCTTGCGCCATCCGACCTGGAACATGGGAAATAAAATCACGATCGATTCGGCCACGTTAATGAACAAGGGGCTGGAAGTGATCGAGGCGCGCTGGTTGTTCGACGTCACGCCGGACCAGATCGACGTCGTGATTCATCCGCAGAGCGTTATCCACTCGATGGTCGAACTGGTCGATGGATCGATCATCGCCGAACTCGCGGTTCCGGACATGGCGATTCCGATAGCCTACGCGCTCGCATTTCCCGATCGTCTGCCGCTCGACCATCTGAAGCCATTATCGTTGATCGAGTGCGGTGGCCTGACCTTCGAGCCACCCGACCTTGACAGATTTCCGTGCCTGCGTCTGGCGTACGGCGCGCTGCGCGAGGGTGGGACGATGGCCGCCGTGCTGAACGCCGCCAACGAGGAGATGGTTGCGGCGTTCCTCGATCGGCGCGCGGAATTCGTCGACATCGCCCGCAACGTCGAAGCTGTGATGAATCGCCACGATAACGGCCCAGTCGGCAATCTCGAGGATTTGCTGACTGCCGATGAGTGGGCGCGCGCGGCGGCGCGTGAGCTCGTCGGTTCGGCGCCGGCAATTGCACAAACATGAACGGCGTCAGCGCCGATGTGAGCGGGCGCGACGAAAGATCGGCCCTGGCCGATCCAGTTGCGGGCGCTGCCACGACAGTCACGCTTGAAGAGGCGTATGCCCATTGCACACGCCTGGCGACGAGCCATTACGAAAACTTCACGATTGCGTCGTGGCTGATGCCTCGCGCGATGCGTCCCCATATGCACGCCATCTACGCCTATGCGCGCTGCGCCGACGATTTTGCCGATGAGGATAAGGACCTCGGCAAGCTCGATGCGTGGGAGCAGGAGCTCGATCTGGCCTATGCGGGCCATCCGCGGCATCCGATTTTTGTCGCGCTCGCCGACACCGCCCGGCGTTATAATATTCCGCGCGCGCCATTTGTCGATCTAGTAAACGCCTTCCGCTCCGACGTGAACTTCAGGGGCTTCGAAACAGTTGGTGACCTGAAGGAATATGCGCGATGTTCTGCCAACCCGGTCGGCCGGCTGGTGCTTTATCTTTTCGATTATCGCGACGAGGAACGCCAGCGCCTGTCCGATCTGGTCTGCACCGGCCTGCAATTCGCCAACTTCTGGCAGGATGTGAATATCGATCTCGACAAGGGGCGGATATATTTTCCGCGCGACGACATGCGGCGGTTTAATCTTTCTGCCGACGATCTTGCCAGACGCCAGGCGACGCCGGCGTTCCTGGATCTGATGCGTTATGAAATCGACGTTGCGCGCCGGATGCTGATCGAAGGCGCGCAGTTGAGCCGGATGGTTGACCGTCGGCTCCGCCGTGACGTTCTGATGTTTGCCGGTGGCGGCCTCGCAATACTGCGCGCGATCGAGGCGGTGGGCTGCGACGTCTTCCGGCATCGCCCGGAACTTTCCAAAATCGACTACCTGAAGCTCGGATGGCGGGCCTGGCGTGGACGGTTCGAAGTCTGACCTGCAAGGGCGCTCGCTGGCGTCGGATTACGCGGAATGCGGCCGGATCACCCGGAGCGCATCGTCGAATTTTTACTACGCCTTCATGTTGCTGCCCGCCTTCAGACGGCGTTCGCTCAACGCGGTGTATGCCTTCTGCCGGTTCATCGACAACATTTCAGACGACGAAGAGATAAGGGAACCGGCGGCGATGCTGGCGCGCTGGCGGTCCGAACTGGATGCCGTGTATAGCGGCACGCCGACCACTGCCGTCTCGCGCGCGCTGGCCGATACAGTCGCGCAGTTTGAACTTCCGCGGCGCCATCTCGATGAAATAATCGCCGGCGTCGAGATGGACCTGACGCCGCGGCGATACGCCACCTTCGATGAGCTGCGGCTTTACTGTTATCGGGTGGCGTCCGCTGTCGGCCTGACCTGCATTAGAATTTTCGGCTGTCGCAATCCGCGCACAGAACTCTACGCCGAAAGTCTCGGGATCGCCTTTCAGCTCACCAATATCCTGCGCGATGTGCGTGAAGATGCCGCCCGCAATCGCATCTATCTGCCGCTCGAGGATCTCGCAAAGTCCGGCGTGACCGAGAATGAGATTCTGCAATGCTCATATACGACCGGGTTCCGCCAGTTGATGGAATTCGAGGCGCAGAGGGCTCGCGGCTTCTATGATGCGGCGCGCGCAAGCCTGCCGCCGGACGATGGCGCCGCGCTGCTGAGCGCCGAAGCGATGAGACTCATTTACGCCGCGCTGCTCGATCGTATCGTCAGCGCGGACTATCGTGTGTTCGATCAGCGCTGTGAGATTTCCGCGCCGCGAAAGCTCTACCTGGTCGGCCGCGCGTGGGCGAGCGGTCATCTGGGGCTGGCCCGCGGTTGATAGCAGCCTGGGTGGTCTGAATATGACATCGGCGCACGACGTGGTGGTGATAGGCGGCGGATGGGCGGGTCTGAGCGCCGGCGTTGCGCTGGCCGAACATGGATTCCAGGTCGCGCTGCTCGAACGCAAGCCCGCGCTCGGTGGTCGCGCGTACTCCTTTCCAGATCCCGACACCGGCGACTTTATCGACAACGGCCAGCACGTCCTGATGGGCTGCTACGCCGAGACGTTAAAGTTCCTTGGCCGGATCGGCTCGCGCGATAAGCTTTTTTTCCATCGTAATCTCGAAATCGAAATGATCGATCGCGGCGGCCGACACGGCCGGCTGCGCACGGCTCCCGTTCCCGGTCCGTTTCACATGAGCACCGCGCTGTTACGCTATGGCCTGCTCTCGCCGCGGGAGCGGTTGCGGCTGATGACCGGCGGCATGCGGATGCTGGCGATGCGTCGGCGCGATCCGGCGGCGCTCGAAAAGATGACGGTCGCAGGCTTGATGGACGTGCTGGGGCAGGGCCAGCGAGCACGGGAGACGTTCTGGTATCCGCTGTCGATCGCGACGCTCAATGACTCGCCGGAGGTCTCGTCGTCTGCTCTGCTGGCTGAAGTGCTCAAGCGCGCTTTTTTCTCCCGTCGTGGCGATTCCGCGTTCGTCTACTCGCGGGTCGGCTTGAGCGATCTGTACTGCGCCGCCGCCGCGGATTTCATTGAAAACCGTGGCGGTGTTATCGCGCGGCATACCGCTGCCGAGCGCCTCGAGTTGGACGCGCAAGGACATATCGCGCGGGTGCGGTTGCGCGATGGCCAGTCGCTGCAGGCGTCCAATTACATCGTCGCTGTGCCGCCGCCGCAACTTCTTCGCCTGTTACCGGACGTCGTTGCGGCCGATAATTTTTTTTCGCGGTTCGAGGGGCTCGGTGTCTCACCGATCATCTGCGCCCACGTCTGGCTCGATCGCGAAGTTACTGCATCGCCGTTCGTGGGCTTCATCGGTACACCAACGCAGTGGATGTTCAACAAGCGGAAGATCTTCGCGCAGCACGGCGCCCGTCATGCCGGCTATCTGAGTTTTGTTATCAGCGGAGCCCGGGATCTCATCGACCGTTCCAACGACGACCTCCTCGAAATGATATTGGCTGACCTCCGAACGATGATTCCCGCTGCGGCGGACGCCCACGTCGTCAAAGCCCTCGTGATCAAGGAAAAGCAGGCGACGATGGCGCCGAATCTTGATTCCCATCACTTGCGACCGCCGCCGGCTACGCCAGTCGCCAATCTCTTCTTGGCCGGCGACTGGGTTCAAAGCGAACTGCCCGCGACGATCGAAAGCGCAGTCGCCTCCGGCACCAAGGCCGCCGCCCGCTTGATGGAGCGCGCGGGCCTGCCGGCTGCCGCATAAGGCCGATTCGTCGTGGCGGCTCGACTCGCATTGGTGACTGGCGGCAACGGCTTTGTCGGTTGCCACGTCGTGCGCGCGCTGATCGCCGACGGCGCGACCGTCCGCACGACCGTACGTGAGGGAGCTGACATGCGCGCGCTGCGCGGCATGGATTGCGAGATCGTGAAGGGCGACCTTCGCGATGCCGCGGCGATTGAAAAGGCGGCGCTCGGATGTGACGAAATACATCATGTGGCGGCCGATTATCGGCTCTGGCTGCTCGATGAGGCTCCGATGTATGCGGCGAACGTCGACGGCACGCGCAACGTTATGACGGCGGCGCGCAAGGCCGGTGTCAGCCGGGTGGTTTATACGAGTACCGTCGGCGCGATCGGAATCCCATATGGTGGCCTCGGCGACGAGCGCACACCGGTTACGCTCGGCGACATGGTCGGTGCCTACAAGCGATCGAAGTTCATGGCCGAGCAGGTCGCCCTGAATGCGGCGCGCGACGGCGTTCCGGTGGTGATAGTGAATCCCTCCACTCCCGTGGGTACGTTCGATTTCAAGCCCACCCCGACCGGCAGGATAATCGTGGAATTTCTGAATCGCCGGGTGCCCGCATACGTCGAGACGGGGCTAAATATGGTTGACGTGTCTGATGTCGCCCGCGGTCACCTACTCGCCGCGGCGAAGGGAGTAATCGGCGAGAAGTATATTCTCGGCGGCGAGAACCTGACGCTGGCTGAAGTGTTCGGACGGATGGCGAAACTGTCGGGTCTGCCCGCGCCGCGAATCAAGCTGCCCTACGCCGTCGCCTGGACTTACGCCATAGGAGCCGAGGCAGTGGCGCGAGGAATCACGCACAAACCGCCGCGCGCGAGCCTGACCGAGGTGCGGATGTCCCGTAAACGGATGTTCTTCGATTCCGCCAAGGCTCGCGATGCATTGGGCTACGCGCCCGGGCCGGTCGATGCGGCGTTGTCGAGCGCGATCAGTTTTTTCCGGGAGATTGGCGCCGTCCGGCCAGTCGCCTGAAGCAGGTCATGAGCCTTTTTCTCGCCACGGTTACGCTCCGTCCTTACGTTTTCATTTTTCTTGCGAGTTTTCTTTTTATTGGAATTGTGAACTTTGGCGCACGCGCGACAGTGATCTTCGCCGGACTGACTTATGCCGTAGCGCTGGTCTCCGAATGGAGTTCTGTGCACAACGGTTTTCCGTTCGGCCTGTACCATTACATCGAGGCCACACGCGGCCACGAAGTGTGGGTGATGGGCGTGCCGCTGATGGATTCGCTTTCTTTCACGTTTCTCGGCTTCGCCAGCTACACCGTGGCGTTGCTCTTGAGCGCGCCGCTTTATCGCGACGGCTGGGATTTGCGCATTCTGGATACCTGGAGGCTGCGTCGTTCGCCGCGGCTGTGGCTGCTGGCGGCTATGTTCATGGTGATGGTGGATTTGGTGGTCGATCCGCTGAGCGTGCTGGGTGACCGATGGTTCCTCGGCAGGATTTTCTGGTACGATCCGCCCGGCGTCCACTTCGGGGTACCGATCAGTAACTATCTGGGTTGGTTCTTCGTCGCCGCAATCACGGTCGCGCTCTTCCAGACGCTGGATCGATGGCTCAACCGCGGCGGCGGAAAACCTGCGGGCGTATGGCCGTCAATGCCATCGCGTGCGCTGCTCGGTCCGCTGCTGTATCTCGGCGTAGTGAGCTTCGGGATAACGATGCTGTTTCGAATCAGGGCCGCCGAGATCGGTTGGGCGAGTATTTTCATCTTTTTGCCCGCGGGTGCGCTGGCGCTGCATATCATCACGCGCCCTGAGAGCTATGGCGGCGCCGACGCGATTGAACGGCATCTGAGCGACTTTCCCTATCTCCGCAGCACCGTCAGCTGGCCGGTCACGACTGTGAATAACGGACCCGCGCGCGCGGTTTCAGAGCCCGAACGACTTCAGGTCAGATGAGACAGCACCGTTTCGACGGCGCCCGCGAGTTTGCGTGATGCGAGCGTGAGGTTGCGGAGCATCCTTGGGATCCGCAGTAGCGCCGATGGTTCCTTCAGAAGCGCGCCAGCGGCCCTCAGCGGCCGCACTCGGCCATCGCTTGAAAGTCCGCCCGCGAAGATGTCGTCGTCGGCGGTATCCATAATCGCGCGGATGCATATGACGGGCAGGTGTCGCTCAGAGGCGGCCAGCGCGATCTCACCGCTCTCCATATCCACCGCGATGGCGCCGTGGCGAAGCCGGGCCTCGCGTTTGTCATCTTGCGATGCCACCACGCCCGCGCTGGTCAGGAGGCATCCCGTCGAGACGGCGAAGCCCGCTTCGTTGAGCATGTTCTGCACGGCCTCGATGCGGCGCGGTTCGATTTCGACCTCGCGGATGGCCGCCTTCGTATCGCCGCCGTCGAGTAGGAAGCGATTTGCAATGACGATGTCACCAACCGCCAGGTTCGGCGACAGTGCGCCGGCCACGCCGGCTGTGATTATAAGGTCGATTTCCGGGTAGGCCGCGAGTCCGCGCTCAGCGGCTTCACGAGCCCGCGCGGGTCCGATGCCAGTTGCTATCGCCGCAAATTCTACGCCCGCCGATACGCCGCCGAAGCCGCGAAGCCCGTTCGCCGTCAGAGGCCACCGTTGCTCCAGCTTTTTGCGGAACGGTGCCATCTCGCGGCCGAACGCATAGTAGATCACCACCATCTTTGCCAAACCCTGCCGATCGAACAGTGTGCGCATCGCGACGGTGTCGCGCAATCGCCGTGAGGCTCTTGAGGCGAGGCCGCGATGCTAGCAGAATTGCGGCCACATCCATGATTCACAGTGGCCAGGCATGAAATGGCGGTGGCTGCGGTTCAACGGTCAATGTGAAGCGACTTATTGTTACAGGCGATGACTTCGGCGTTTCGACCGCCGTCAATCACGGAATCCTGCGCGCCTATCGCGACGGCATTCTGCGAGGCACGAGCTTGATGGTCGCCGGCGGCGCCGTTGACGAGGCCGTCGAGATCGCGCGCGAATGCAGGCAACTTGACGTAGGGCTTCATCTGGTAGTTTGTCAGGGCCGAAGCGTGATGGCGGCCGACCGCCTCGATGGACTGGTGGACACCGCCCGCAATTTTGCCAACCAGCCGGCTGCCGCGGGGATGCGATACTTCTTCGACCGTCGCGTCCGACTGGCGCTCCAGGCCGAGTGCGAAGCCCAGGTCGTGCGACATCTTGAAATGGTCGGCTGTTTGAATCACATCGATGGACACCTGAATTTCCACGTCCATCCGGTGATCGCGAACATCGTGATCGATCTGGCGATTCGCTACCACGTTCCGTATCTGCGGCTCCCCCGCGAGCCCGTGATGACAACCCTTCGCCTCGCGCGCGACAAGGCGCCGCGCAAGCTGATGGAGGCTGTTATCTTCCACCTGCTGGCGCGCCGGGCGAGCCGCCAGATGAAGGCTCACGGCATCGGCTCGACCGACGCCCTCTACGGCCTGCATCAGAGCGGCAATCAAAGCGAGCGCTACGTGCTTGGCGTGATCGATCGGCTTCGCGATGGCCTTACGGAATTTTATTTTCATCCGACGATTGGGCCGACTTCTGACGACGAGCGCGAAGTTAAGCTGCTGACCAGCACCGTCGTACGCGAAGCGCTTGAGCGGGCTAAGGTTGAACTGACGAGCTTTGGCGAGATCGCGCGGGAAGCGTCGAATAGCCGTTAACATTTCAATAGGCTTGAATGGACCCGCCCGCGAAGCCGGCGGAGACCGCGGACAGTTATCAGAGGAAGAGACCCATGCACGACCGGGAAAATCCGACTGCAATCGAAACCGACGCTGAATCCAGACTGCCTGCCGGCATAAGGCCCGAAGTCTATGACCTGCGATTGGAGCCGGATCTCCCACGCGCAATTTTTCGCGGTGAAGAGGTCGTAACACTAAAGCTTGATATTCCGACCGGCGAAATCCGGTTGCACGCGTTGGAGCTTGAAATCAGCCAGGCCTGGATCGAGCGTGACGGGAGCCGGCTCGATGCCGTCATTGAGATGGTGCCGCGGCTCGAACAGGCGGTGCTGCGCTTCAGCAAGGTGCTCGACGCGGGACGATGCCTTCTGCACGTGACTTTCAGCGGTATTCTTAACGACAAGCTTCACGGCTTTTACCGCAGCAGTTATCGCGATGCCGATGGCGCCACGCATATCGTCGCCGCGACCCAATTCGAGGCCACCGACGCTCGCCGTGCATTTCCGTGTTGGGACGAGCCGGCGCTGAAGGCGCGATTCCGTGCAACTCTCATCGTGGACGAAACACTGGCCGCAATCTCCAATGGTGGCGTGGTCAGCGAGCGTTCGCTTGGCGACGGCCGCAAGGAAGTCGTTTTCCGCGAAACTATCCCGATGTCGACCTACCTGGTCGCCTTCATCGTCGGAGAATTCGAAGCGACGGACCCGGTCGACGCTGGCACGCCGATGCGAGTCGCTTATGTGCCTGGCAAGTCCGGCCTGACGCATTGGGCGCGTCAGATCGGCGTCTTCTCGCTGCGATTTTTCGCCGATTACTACGAATTGCCCTATCCGGGTGACAAGCTCGACCTGATCGCGATTCCCGATTTTGCGTCGGGCGCGATGGAGAACCTCGGCGCGATAACGTTTCGCGAGACGGCGCTGTTGATCGACGAAAACACCGCCTCGCGCGCCGAGCTCGAACGTGTAGCTGACGTTGTTTCCCATGAGAACGCCCACATGTGGTTCGGCGATCTCGTCACCATGAAGTGGTGGAACGGCATCTGGCTCAACGAGGCCTTTGCGACCTTTATGGAAATGCTCGCCGTCGATCAGTGGAAGCCGGGCTGGAAGCGATGGGAAAGCTTTTCGCTATCCCGCACGGCCGCGATGGCGATCGACGGCCTCAGCGCGACTCGCCCGATCGAGTTCACGGTGCGCACGCCCGAGGACGCTCGCGCGATGTTCGACGTCCTGACCTACGAAAAGGGCGCCGCCGTCCTGCGGATGCTCGAGCAATACCTGGGAGCGGAAGTTTTTCGCCGCGGCATCGCGCTCTACCTCAAGCGATATCGTTACGGCAACACCGAAACCGGCGACCTGTGGGACGCGCTGGAGGAATCGTCGGAACAGCCGGCCCGCAAAATGATGGACTCGTGGATCTTCCAGCCGGGCTTTCCAATTATTGAAGTTGACCGCCCGCCCGATGGCACAGGCCTGCGGCTCCATCAGCGTCGTTTTTTCTTTTTACAGCAGCCCGAAGCGGCTACACAGACCTGGCATATTCCGGTGATGGTGCGAGCGCGTTGCGATGGAAAGATTGTCGTCAAGAAACTGCTGATGACCGGGCCGGACGCCACCCTGGAGCTGCCCGAGCCATTTGAATATGCCTTATTGAATGAAGGCGGGCACGGTTTTTACCGGGTCGCCTATTCGCCGGAACTGCTTGCCGCGCTGGCGTCGAATCTGGATGCGCTGAAGCCAGTCGAACGTTATGGTCTGGTGAGCGACACGTGGTCGGCGACCGTCGCAGGGCTGAAACCGGTGGACGAGTTTGTCGCGTTCGCGCATCTGTTTCGCGACGAAAGCGACATCAACGTATGGCGCGCGTTCTCCAGCGCGTTCCATTACCTTGCGATGATTATCGATGACACCGACCGTCCCGCGCTGGCCGCAACCGTGCGATCAATTGCCGCGCCCGCGTTTGCGCGACTCGGATGGGAGCCGCAACGCGATGACGACGAGCTGCGTCGCCAATTGCGCGGCTCGCTGGCCAGCCTGCTGGGGACACTCGGCGAGGATCATGAAGTCGGCGCGCGCGCCGCGGATCTCTATGCGCGCTACCGGCAGCATCCGGAAGCCGTCGATCGCGACGTCGTGCCGGCGTTGATCGCAATCCTGGCACATAACGGTGATGCCGCACGATTCCAGAATTTCAATCAATACTTTAAGTTGGCCAAGACTCCACAGGAAGAGCAGCGCTATCTATTCGCTCTCACCGGATTCGGCGATCCGGCGCTGCTCGCTCAGGCGATGGAGATGACACTCAACGGCGAGGTTCGCACGCAGAACGCCCCCTACATGATGCACTCGCTGCTGCTTAATCCGGCGTGCCGATACGCGGCTTGGGATTTCGTCAAACGCAACTGGGAGACGATGTGCGACCGATTTCCCGACAGTGCATTGCCCCGGATGTGCGATGGAGTCGTGGCGCTGCTCGATCGGGAGAGCGAGGTGCGCGAGTTCTTCGGCACCCATCGGATCAGGCTTGGCGGCAAGCTTATCGACCAGCATCTGGAGCGGCTGGCCGTGGCTGTCGCTTTCCGCAATCGTGAACTCGCACGTCTGCGCGCCGCGCTCAAAACCTGACCGGGAACAGCGCGCGTCCTTAAACGGGATTAGCCCGCCGCCGCTCGCTTGCTTCGCCCTACCAGATCGGCAGGCGTCGGCTGCGTGTGGCCGAGGATCGGATGCGGCTGATACGGCTTTTCCAGCTCTTCGATTTCATCGGCGGAGAGCGTTACGTCCACCGAGCCAATCAACTCGGTCAGGTGTTCTATTCGCGTGGCGCCTACGATTGGTCCTGTGACGCCCGGTGCTTGCAACAGCCACGCGCAAGCAATTTGCGCCGGCGGGAGACCGCGGCGTGATGCCACGCGCTCGCAAGCCTCGGCGACATCGAAGTCGGCATCGACTTTGTAGAGGCTGCGCGCCATCGGGTCCACCTCGGCGCGTTTGGTGACGATCTGACCGCCTCGTTTCCGATTACCTGCCAGCAGGCCGCGTGCGATCGGGCTCCACGGCAATAGCCCGAGCCCCTGATCGATGCACAGCGGTATCATCTCGCGCTCGTCTTCGCGGTAAGCGAGATTGTAATGATTCTGCATCGAAACGAACCGCTGGTAATGATGGAGGTCCGCCGTAAACAGCATTTTCGCGAGCTGCCAGGCCGCCATGCTGCTGGCGCCGAGGTAGCGCACCTTGCCGGCTCGAACCAGCGAGTCGAGCGCGTCGAGGGTTTCCTCGACCGGCGTGGTCATGTCGAAACGGTGAATCTGGTACAGATCGATAAAATCCATTTTCAGGCGCCGCAACGACGCGTCGCACTGCTCGACGATATGCTTGCGGCTCAGGCCTGATCGGTTCGGCGTCTTGCTGATCGGCATGTAGACTTTGCTCGCGACTACGATATCGTCGCGCGCGACAAGTTCCGCGAGGCATCGGCCGGTCAGCTCCTCGCTGGCGCCGTTCGAATAGACGTTTGCAGTATCGAAGATATTGATCCCGGCTTCGATCGCGGCGGCGAAATGACGGCGCACCTCGGCGGGATCTTCAATTACCCATTCGCGCCACTTCTTTGACCCATAGCTCATGCATCCGAGCACGATTCGGGAAACCGTCAGGCCGCTACGTCCCAGCTTTGCGTATTGCATTTCGAAACCTCAAATCTCCAATTGATCAGCCTGGGGGTTCAGACGCCCTTGAATTTTGGTGGGCGCTTGCCGATGAACGCGGCGATTCCTTCGCGCGCATCGGCGGTCGTCGTCATGTGTGCGATCGCGGCGCCTTCCAGCTCGAGCTGAGTCTCGAGACTGTTCGTCGCACTCGCGAGCAGCAGGCGTTTGACCGTGCCGTAAGCGACTGTCGCCCCGCGCGCAAGTTCGATCGCCAGCGCTTCGGACTCCTTCGTCAGGTCCGCGTCGGCGACCACGCGTGTCACGATACCGAGTTCGTACGCGCGCCGGGAGTCGAGCACAGGATTGGTCAACATCAGTTCTGCCGCACGGCGGAATCCCACGATGCGCGGCAGGAAATAGGTACTGGAGCCGTCGGGAGTCAGCCCTGATCGCGTATATGCCATTGTGAAGCGCGCGGACTCGGCGGCTACTACGAAATCCACCGCGCAGACTAGGCTCATGCCGGCGCCGCCGGCGGCGCCATTCACCGCCGCCACCACGGGCGCATTCATTCTGGCCATCCGAGCAATCCCGCGATGGAGAAAGGCGGCCATCCTTTCGATAAACCCGGGAAGCTCGTCCTGCGGCTGCGCGGCAAACGATTTCAAGTCGCCGCCCCCGCAGAACATTCGCCCCGCACCGGTCAGGAGCACGGCTCGGACCGACGGGTCGTCGCAGCGCGCCATGCAGTCTTCAAATTCGCGGGCCATTTCCGCATCGACGGCGTTGGCCGCTTCGGGTCGATTGAGGACAACGTGAGCGATACCTTCGCGAACCTCGAACAGCAGCCTCGAATATTCGGACATGTGCGGTCGCTCCAGTTTCGCCGCCATGGCGGCGTTTTTTGACTGTCGGACGCGAAATCTTCCGCTCACGCCCGATCGAGAAATACGACCGATAGCTATCGCGGCGCAAGCAGGGCCGCTTTCGGGCGCAAGCAAGCCAGCCTTCGATCGTTTGCGTATCGATCCGGAGGCGCGCCACAATTCCCCTCAAATCAAATCTTGTGGGGCTGCTCGCGATGGCGATACGACGGCGGAAATTCTGGGGTTGGGGTTACGAGGATCAGGGTCTGACAGCGGCGGAAGTGCGGGAACTTGCCGAGCGGATGGCGGCTCGGTTCAAGCTGGGAACACTGAGAATCGCGTCGCCGCCGACTATCGACGAGATCACGCTGCGCCCATCGCGAGTGAGTCCGCCGTCGGATCTCGAGTCTCTATGTACCGCCGATCCTCATGAACGCGCCGGTCACAGCTACGGCAAAAGTTTCCGCGATGTGATTCGCGCTTTCCGACGCGAATTTCCGAACCCGCCGGATGTCGTCGCGTTTCCGACCGACGAGTCCGACCTCGTCCGGGTACTCGAATGGTGCGATCGCGAGCGTCTCGTTGCGATTCCATACGGTGGCGGATCCACCGTCACCGCGGGTATCGAGCCGCCACCCGACGGCGACTATCCCGGCGTCGTATCGATCGATCTGACGCGCCTGGACCATGTGCTCGAAGTCGACAAGCAGTCGCGAGCCGCGCGTATCCAGGCCGGCGTGATGGGTCCTTCGCTCGAGGATCAACTCCGGCCCCATCGCGTGACGCTGCGCCATTTCCCGCAGTCGTTTGAATTCTCGACTCTCGGCGGATGGATCGCGACGCGATCGGGCGGCCACTACGCGACGCTCTACACGCACATCGACGATTTCGTCGAATCGATGCGCGTGGTGACGCCGACCGGAATAATCGAGAGCCGGCGCCTGCCCGGATCGGGCGCGGGACCAAGCCCCGACCGGATGTTCATCGGATCGGAAGGCATCCTCGGAATCATCACCGAAGCCTGGATGCGCCTACAGGATCGGCCGACTTTTCGCGCGGGTGCGTCGGTGCTCTTCAAGGATTTCATGGCGGGCGCGAAGGCCGTTCGCGCGATAGGGCAGGCGGGACTCTACCCCGCCAACTGCCGATTGCTCGATGCGGGTGAGGCGGCCAACGCCGGCGCGAACAGTGCCGGTGAATCCGTGCTGGTTATCGCGTTTGAATCCGGCGATCATCCGGTTGAAGACGCGATGAAACGCGCGCTCGAATGTTGTACCGATCACGGTGGTCACGTGCCGGGCGGAGTCGGTGGCGCCGAGGCGACTCATGAAGGTGCGGCGGGCGCATGGCGGACTGCGTTTTTGCGCGGTCCGTTCGTACGCGATGCGCTGGTAGCGATCGGAATTTTAGGCGAAACCTTTGAGACCGCGATCACCTGGGATCGATTCCCCGATTTTCACGCACAGGTGATGGCTCGCGTCGGTGACGCGATTACGCGGATTTGTGGTCAGGGCGGCCTCACTTGCCGCTTCACCCATGTCTATCCCGACGGAGCCGCACCCTACTATTCGGTGCTCGCGCCGGCCCGCCCGGGCTCTGAGCTGGAACAATGGGACGAGATCAAGAAGGTGGCGATGGCAACACTGATCGACCTCGGCGGTACGATTACTCATCATCATTCCGTCGGCCGGGACCATCGCCCCGGTTACGATCGGCAACGCCCGGACGGTTTCGCGTCGGCCCTGCGAGCTGCCAAGCGCGCGCTCGATCCGAACGGTATCCTGAATCCAGGTGTGCTGATCGATCCATAAAGCCGCAATGCCAATCGGCCGCGCCACGCTCAATTCATCAGTGCGGTCCGCGCTGCTATAGTCATAGCGGGAGCGGCGTTCCCGACTCGGTTGCGGAGTAAGCGGCTGCGCCGGAACCGCGGATGCAAGACCATGGTTGATAAAGAAGATCTTTACGATGAGGGCGTCGATCTCTACGCCGATGAAAAGTACGACGAAGCGATTGCGGCCTATAAGCGCGCACTCGAGATCGACCCGTCATATGCCGATGCGATGCATGGAATCGTGATGTGTTATTCGGCGCGCGGCGATCTCGACGGCGCGATCACGTTGACCAAGGAGTACATTGCTCGCGAGCCCGAGGACATTCTGGCGTGGACCAACCTCAGCATGTTCTATCAGAAGAAAGGCATGGTTCCGGAAGCCGAAACGGCAGGCGCCGAGGCGCGTCGGCTTGACTGGAAGCGGCAGCTCAAGGAAGGCAAGAAATAATCTCGCCCACCTTGGCAGGCGGTCGAGCCAGCTCAATTTTCGCCGATGCCGTGCCAATGCTGGATGATATTTATTACATCCTCGACTCCCGGCGCGCGCCACGATTGGTACGCGCTCGCCGCCCGTGATGGCTAAACGCTCCGCCGGCATTTTGATTCCGCTCTTTTCGTTGCGCGCCGACCGCGATCTCGGCCGCGGCGATATCGGCGATCTCGCGCCGATGCTCGACCTCGCGCTCGCGATGGGCCATCGAATCGTCCAGCTTCTTCCGTTGGATGAAACGGGACCCGGCGAGGCTAGTCCGTACAGCGCGTCGAGCGTAATGGCGGTCGATCCGATCTATATTGCCGTCGACGAGTTGCCGGGGGTTTCCCGCGCGCGGATTCGCGACGCGAAGGCCTCTTTGGGAAGCAGCCGTTTTATCGCCCGCGAGCGTGTCCGCCAGGTCAAACTCGATCTGCTCACCCGCGCCTATCAACGGTTCCGGCGCGGCAGCGAACGGTCGGATTTCGAAGCATATGAAGTCCAGAACTCCGACTGGTTGCCCGACTATGCGCTCTTCCGGGCGCTCAAGGATCGCTTTGCGTGGGCGGCATGGGAAAGCTGGCCGGAAGGTCTGCGCAACAGGACACCGGAAGCAATCGCGTCGGCCCGGGTCGAGCTTGCCCGGCCGATCGAGATGTATAGCTACTGGCAGTACGTCGCCCATCGCCAACTCGTCGCGATGCGCCGCGAATACAACCGTCGGGGCGCGATGATTGGTGGCGATCTCGCGTTTTCGCCGGGCCGCGACAGTGCTGAAGTATGGGCGCATCAGGATCACTTCGATCTTTCGCGGCTCGTCGGCGCGCCACCCGACGCGTTCAGCCCCGACGGTCAACGCTGGGGATTGCCGATGCCCGACTGGCGGCGAATGCGCGCGGCCGGATGGTCGATCCTGAGGATGCGGATGCGCCGCGCCCGCGAACTCTACGACGTTGTGCGGATCGATCACGTGGTTGGGCTGTTCCGCACCTTCAGTTTCGGCGCCGATCCGACGGAGCCGGGCCGTTTCGATCCCGCCGCCGAACCGTCGCAGCGCGATCAGGGCGATTCGATAATGCGTGCGATTGTCGAAGAAGCCGGCGGATCGTCGATTATCGCGGAGGATCTTGGCGTCGTGCCTCACTGGGTGAACGCCTCGCTGACCGCGATTGGAATTCCGGGTTACAAGGTTATCCGATGGGAAAAAGAGCGCGGGTCCGATGGGGAACACTTCATCGAACCGTCGCATTATCCTGAACTGAGCCTGGCGACGACGGGAACGCACGACACGGAGACCTTCATCGAGTGGTGGCGCGAGATTCCCGCTGTCGAACGGCAGGACCTCGTGCGGTCCCTCGGTCTCGACGGGGCAGTCAACGCGGCGCGCACGCGACTCACTATCGACGGAATAGATGCGATTATCGAGAAGCTCTATGCGTCACCGTCAATTTTCGTAATCGAACCGATCCAGGATCTGTTCGGCTGGAGCGCGCGAATCAACAGGCCCGGAACCGTCGGACCGTCTAATTGGAACTATCGTCTGCCGCTCACGCTCGAGCGCATGCACACCAGTGGCGCGATCGCCCGGCGCGTCGAAAAGCTTCGCTCGATCGCGCGGCTTACCGGCCGCTTCGAACATTGACGGGTACCACATCGCTCGCGCCAAGGTGAAAATCGGGCTAGGCTCCAGCCGTGGTACGGGGTGCGGGAGCGTGTGATCCGCGGAGCTGGCGGAGCTCACGGATAGAGCGGATCTGTAATGACTGATCGAATGGCTGACGGGCAGGGGAGCGGACGCCGTCCGATCGCTAGGAAGTTTCGCCCGACCTTCGCTAGCGTTATCGCTTTTCTGGGATTGACCGCAGCTCTCGCAATATCCGCTTGCTCGACGACCGGGGGCAACTATGCGCCGCCGGATCGCGTCTACGTCACCAAGGCGCAGATGCAGGCTCCCTACGCGATCGCGGCGGGAACGGACGGCAACATCTGGTTCAGCCAGTATGAGAACAATAACCTCTCGCGATTCACGCCCGCCGCGGTTCTCACAACATTTCCACTGACGGGCGACGACAGTTTTCCCGAACGGCTCACCGCCGGTCCCGACGGCGCGATCTGGTTTACCGATACGATCGGCAACCGGATCGGCCGGCTCGCCTCCGACGGCTCCGCCACTTATTTTCCGATGCTGGCGGACAGGTCAGGTCCCGATGGCATCACGGCTGGGCAGGACGGAAATATCTGGTTCACCGAGCATGCGGCCGACCGGATTGCTCGAATCGATAGTGCCGGACAGATAATTGAGTATGCGCTACCTCAACCCGACAGCGGTCCCGCCGAAATAATCGCCGGCGACGACGGTTACCTCTGGTTCAGCGAGGATTACGGCAACCGTATCGGACGAATTACCACGTTCGGAGAGATCAAGGAGTATGCAATTCCGACTCCGCACAGTCGGCCTGGCGGTCTGGCATGGGGCAGCGACGGCGCGATCTGGTTCGCGGAACTGGCCACCGATCGCGTCGGCCGGCTTACTCCCGATGGCGGCGTTTCGGAATACGCTTTGCCCGTCGCGGGTGTACCGCTGGGTATCGCGGCGGGTTCCGACGGCAATATATGGATGACGCTTGGCAAGAAGCACGCCTTCTGCAGCGCCGCCGCCGACGGCACGATCGATTGTTTCACGGCGGGCGTCGACTGCTTCCCCGGATTCATCACGGCCGGTCCGGAGGACAGTCTGTGGTTCACCGAGCCCAACGGCAGAATCGGCCGTCTCATGCCGCCGACTTCCCTCACGGAATATACGCTGCCCGATCCCGACGAAAGGATTACACAACCGCTCAAGGCAGACTCGACGCTCACAAGGATAGTTCCGCAGTCTGCCGCTCAACCCGCGCCATGAATAATCAGAACGCGAATAATCCAACGGCTGATTGGGATCCCCGACTGTACAATAAATTCGCGCGCTATCGCCGCGAACCTTTTGAAATGATCCTGGGGCGGCTGGCCCCGATCGACGGCGACACAATCGTCGATCTCGGATGCGGCACCGGCGAGAATCTCATCGATCTCGTGCGGCGCACTTCTGGCGGATTCGGCGTCGGTCTCGACTCGTCACCCGCCATGATCTCCAGCGCCAATAAACTACGCGCCAGTCAGGATCCTGCGCTCGCCAACCGCTTGCGCTTCGAGGCAGGAGATTTCCGCACGTTCAACGCGCGCAGCGAATACTCGCTGGTGTTCTCGAACGCCGCTCTGCAATGGGTCGTGGACCATCGCTCCGTGCTGGCATTATGTTTCGACGCGTTGACCCCCGGCGGACGGCTGGTCTTTCAGGTCCCGTCCAACGAGATCGAAACCGCGCAGATTTCGATGCATCAGTTGGCCACCGACCCCCGCTGGCGCTCGCGGCTCGGCAAGATTTCGGTGCCCTCGTTGACCGTCTATAAGCCGGAAGAATATCGCTCGATGCTGGCGGAGATAGGGTTTTCGGAGATCGATTGCTACTACCACGTCTTCGAACATCCGATGAGCGATCCGGCGGAAGTGATCGAATGGAGCCGGGCGACGTCCTTGCGACCCTTTCTGGCGACGCTCAACGAAGATGAACGGCCGGCCTTTCTCGCCGACCTGCTCGAGTTGCTCGAAGCCGGATATGGCACGCGCGGTCCGATGATTTTGACCTTCCGCCGTCTCTTCATCTGGGCGCGCCGGCCCGCTTAGATGAAGCCGCCGCGGTTTGGACCGTCGCTGATCGTTCACGGCGGCGCGGGGTCGGCTTGCGCGGCCTCTGAACTGGCGCCGCGGCGCGCGGCGATGCTCAAAGCCGCGAAGCGTGCACTGACCATTTTGCGCGACGGCGGCGACGCACTCGATGCCGTGATAGCGGCCGTGCGCACACTCGAAGACGATCCGCTTTTCAATGCCGGGCTCGGTTCCGCGCTCAACGCCGCCGGGATGGTCGAGATGGACGCTGCCGTGATGATCGCCGGAATCGCCGGGACCGATCGCGCTCACATCGGCGCGAACAACGCCGGTGGCGTGGCAATCGTGAGCCGAGTGCGGAATCCGATTCTCCTGGCGCGGGCCGTAATGGAAAAATCTCCGCATGTGCTGATAGCAGCGGCCGGGGCCGAACGGTTCGCGCGCCGAACTGGAATGACGCTTTGCCGTCCGAGCGATTTGATCACGACCAGGTCGCGTGCGCGATGGACCGCGATGGTCCGGCGCGTCGCCAAGCGCCCACCCGATCACGGCACCGTGGGGGCAGTCGCGCTCGACGTCAACGGTGGAATCGCAGCCGCGACCTCGACCGGCGGTATCACGGGCAAGCTGCCGGGGCGGATCGGCGATTCACCTATTCCGGGAGCCGGCCTGTATGCCGCGGCGGCTGGAGCGGCGTCGGCGACCGGATACGGCGAAGCGATTATCACGCACGCCATATGCCGGACGGCCGTCGAGGGATTGAGTAGCGCCAGCCCGTCGAAATCCGCGCAACAGACTATCGCCAACATGGGCCATGACTCGGGGCGTGAGGCGGGCGTCATATTGATCGACTCGCGGGGAAGAGTGGGATATGCGCACAACGCCGCAGCGATGGAAGTGGCGAGCTTCGATCGCAAGGCGGGCCTGATCCATCGATGGGTCAAGCCAATCGGACCTTCCAGGAGGAGTGGTAGACCCGCGTGACGCTGAAGGCACGCACACCGTGATGATCGACGACGAAGCACATCCCGGCGTTGTCAGCGCGCGCAAACCGGATGAATCGGCAATTCGTCGGGCGGTTGCGGCCCTGGATTTTTCTCGAGCCAGCCGACCCCGCAGAATCAGTATCGCGATCGTGGCCGGCGTGCTGGCGCTCATTTTCCTGAGCCAGGGAATCAGGGCGCCGTTCGCAAAGGATCAGGAGCCGCAATCAGCTCAATGGATTGCCGATATGGCCGGTCATGGCCATTGGATACTGTGCCGCGACTATTACGGCTACCTGTGCCGCAAACCGCCACTCTATTACTGGCTCTCGTCGATTATCGTCAAACTGACTGGGAGCACGGTAGGCGAAGTTCCCACACGAGTCGTCTCGCTCGTCGCGGGGTCGGCGATGGCGGTTGAAGTGCTGATCTGGAGCGCCGATGCGCTCGGGCCCGTCACCGGATGGCTCGCGTTTATGTTCCTGCTGGGCAGCTATGGGTTTGCGTCGCGAGCGACCGTCAATCTGACTGATATGCTGCTCACCGCGCTGATGTACGGTGCGTACTGGCTGATCTATCCGCTCGTGAAACCGCTGTCCGAGCGGCCCGCCGACACTCCAGTTCGACCGTCGCGTTGGCGCGCGATCGGGGCTGGAGTGCTGATCGGACTCGCGATACTCGATAAGGGGCCGGTCGCGCTTCTTTTAATCGCGCTCGCGCTATTTTTTTTCATGCTGATAATGCGGCGCGACCCGTTCACGATCGCGCGACAGGCATGGCCGTGGGAATGCCTGCTGATTGCGATTGTAATCGGTGCGGCGTGGTACGTTCCAGCTTATCTGGCGGGCGGCAGTAATTTTCTTAAAGTAATGCTTGAAGAAAACTTCGGCCACCTGGCGCCCGCCGCGATGGGCGGAACCGGAGAGGCGGCGCGCCCGATCTATTACATCGTGGCACGCCTTTTCGGCGGTATGATGCCGTTAAGTTTTCTGCTGATCGCCGCGATTATCGCCAATCGATCGCGTGCGTTCGCTGAAAGCGCCGGCCGGTCTCTCGCGTGGCAGATGGCGATGGCGACGGCCGTCATCTTTCTGTTCTCGCTCGCAAGCGCCAAGCGTGACGACTATATCCTGCCGGCGATTCCAGCACTCGCGATCGTCTTCGCCGCGCTATTCGGCTCGCTGGCCGAGCAGACCTCTGGCGGCATCACGACGGCGGCATTGATCGTTCGCGATTGGACAGTCGCCCTGGTCGGAACGGTCGTCATGCTGGGAATCGCTGCGGCGCTGATCGCGATTCGAATGCATAGCGAGACGGTCCCGGGACGCATGTCGCTGCAATCGAGCGACGCCGCTATGGCAGGGCTCTTCGCCGATACGATCACGCGTCCGTCAGTCGGCCTGTTCTTCGTTCTTGCGATGTGGCTTGCTGGCGTCGGTGCCTTGGTCGCCGTGATTCGGCGCGCGCCGGCGGCGGCTATCGGCGCTTGGTTCGGGCTGATTTGCCTTGCCGGGGTCAGCCTGTTCACGGGAACGATTCGGCCGGGATTCGAACGCGAACGCAGTCCGGCCGCCTTCGCGTCGCAAGTACACGGAATTATTGACGATTCGGCGTTATATGTGATTGGAGAGCCCGATTACGATTTCTCATTTTACTATGGGCGGGCGGTCCCGGTTTTTAGCTTCAAGCATGCGCCCGCGGGATGGGAGCCGATTTTCTTTGTGACCCACGCGCCGACGCTCAAGCTGCTACCTCGGGAATTGCGAGCGCGAATAAAGCTCGTCCTCTCGTCCGACGCGGTTGACCGCGACGGCCCGTTGGCGCTCTATGAGCTCGTGGTTCCGGCAAGCGGCGGTTACAACCGCCTGCACTAACCGTCCGGCGGACGAACCTGGCGATGAAAGGACTGATGAATATGATCAGCTTTCTCCTGCGGCTGATAATCTCGCTTCCGCTGATGCTGTGGGCAATCGCGATGCTGACGCTCGGCTTCAGGTATGGATCGCCAACTTGGCTCATCACTGCGGTTATCACGCTGGTGTTCGCAACGGTCGCGATGGTTGGCAGCCCACTTATCGGATGGCTCTTCGAGGAGTCATCGACCAAGGTGTAACGCGGTTTGCAGAGGTTGTCGTGGGTCGTTATTCTCAAATTTGAAATGCCGATTACGAATCTGCCTGCGTTCGGTGTCACCGAATCACAGCGCATTGACTATCGTGGGCGAAAGAAAGACGAAGAGACGCTGGGAGTGAAGCCTGTGCGCGCGCAGGGGATGGACGAGAGCGATGAGTGACGAAAAAGATCGGATGGGCGACAAGCTGCGCGACGTGGAAAAGGCCCGCGAAAGTCAGTGGGCGCATGACCACGATGAAGACCTGCTCCAAAAACTACGGGAGAGATTGGCTCTGCGGGAGCACATGGTCAGCCAGGATTTGAAGCTGATCGATGAGCATCGCGAGACACGCGCGAGCAATCGCGCTGCCTGCCCAAAGTGCGGCAAGGCACTGATTGAACATAGCGACAATGGTCTGACCCGGCTTGAGTGTCCCAGCAATGATGGTGCGTGGATCGACCGGCCGGCTCTCGACGCGATTATCCACAAGCCGCGGTAACGCCCGTCGTCCTGCCAATGACTTGACTACCCGCAACGATTCTCCACGCCCGGGAAAACTTTTCGTGATCGGCACGCCGATCGGTAACCCGCGTGATATCAGCCCGCGCGCGCTCGATGTGATTCGTAGCGCCGCGGTCGTCGCCTGCGAAGATACCCGGCGCACCGGTCGGCTGTTGGCCGATCACGGAATCGTTCGCCCGATGGTCAGCTACTTCGACCATAACGAGGAGCGCCGAAGTCGCGAGTTGCTAGCGCGGCTCGCCGAAGGTGACGACATAGCGCTGGTCAGCGACGCCGGTACGCCAGCGATTTCCGATCCCGGCTTTCGGCTGGTGCGGGCGGCGCTCGATGCGGGCGTGAACGTGGTCGCGATTCCGGGGCCGTCGGCACTGACCGCGGCTCTCTCCATTGCAGGCTTGCCGACCGATCGCTTCGTCTTCGAGGGCTTTTTGCCCGCTCATACCACGTCCCGCCGCAACGTGCTGAGCGGGCTTCAACGGGAGCGGCGCACGATGGTGTTTTTCGAGCCGGCGCGCCGGCTGGGCGAAACGATCGCTGCGATGGCGGCGATATTTGGTGGCGATCGTGAAGCAGCGATTGTACGTGAGATGACCAAGACCTACGAAGAAACGGCCCGCGGCACATTGGCGGAGCTGACGGAACGC
>Ga0302326_10004769_pt1 | contig 31195 bp, 25 predicted proteins | sample Palsa_T0_3_FD_202264 | JGI IMG/M metagenome (GOLD analysis project Ga0302326, IMG submission 202264) | Peat permafrost microbial communities from Stordalen Mire near Abisko, Sweden - Palsa_T0_3 | ecosystem: Environmental > Terrestrial > Soil > Palsa > Peat permafrost | place: Sweden: Abisko...
ATCGGGCTTTGGCAACGCTTCGGACCCTAGCAAAGGAGTCTCTCGCGAACCACCGAGATTTCGGGTCGGCACACCCTATTGTGACAATTCGGCCTAGCACGAAAATGTCCTCCAGCCGGCGCCCGCTCGATTCGGCGCGCTGGTGAGTGGGGTATACATATCGTGCGCATAATTCAAAGTGCCGAACCGTGATGCAGCGAAATACGGGATCGGCTTGGGATGCGGTTACGGTATTGGCAACTTCCGCTTTCAAAATGGAAATCGAGGCGGTCCTGCATGACCTGCTGCGTTAAGGACTGTGTCAATTCCAATACTGTCCAAAACGGAATGTTTGCCCCGGCCAGCGAGTGGAGGAGTAAGTGGATGAGTGTTTGGCGTCGGAGACGGAATGCATTTGTGTTTGGATGGCCAGGACTTTCTGTTTCTCTGGCTGCTATGGCTCTGAACGTGGTGGCTTTGCGTGCGACAACCCCGACCGCGCAGCAAGATAGCGCTTGGACCGCTCCTCCGGCCGCGAGAGCGGTAAAGAATCCCGTCCCCGTGACGCCAGAGGGGTTGAAGGAGGCAGGCGAACTATTCCAACAAACCTGCGTCCCCTGTCACGGCGTCAAGGGTGCAGGAGATGGCATCCAAGCCCACACCATGACGCCACGACCAGCGAACTTCGCGGATGGCAGACGAATGAACAAAGAAACCGACGGGGAGCTGTTTTGGAAAATGAGCACCGGCCGAGGCGCTATGCCGTCCTGGAAGCTAATGCCTGAGAATCTACGCTGGGAGTTGGTGAGCTACCTTCGGGTGCTCGCATCAAAATCGAATTCCCCTGGAAAGAAGGATTCGGTGACGAAGTGATCCCCGGTAGTGAGCGGGCTCGCGAAGGGACAAGAGCGGGCTGGCGTGAGGACGAGCACTTTGGACGTAACCGAAAACTCTAGAAGTGTGAGAGGCGTGAACGCATGGCACTAAGAACACCGGAGCAATTCCTGAAGGGTTTGCGAGATGGCCGCGAAGTCTACTATCGTGGGGAACGCGTCGAGGACGTGACGCAACACGCAGAGTTAGGAGTGGCGGCACGGCACGCTTCGATTGATTTTCAGCTCGCTGAAGATCCCAAGCATCGAAGCATCGCGGTTCATTGTGACGGAGGCGAGGAGTATTCAGCCTACTATAGAATCCCGAGGCACGCGCAAGACCTGTTGGATCGCACCAAGTTGATCGAATTGGGAACCGAGTTGGGTGCGACCTTGGTCATCCTGATTAAGGAGATCGGAACCGACGCGATTTTCGCGCTCAAGCGCATTCTTGCCCGTAAGCACGACGCGCAAGGAATCGGGCGCCTGGAAGCGTTTTACCGTTTTTGTCGTGAGAAGGATCTGGCGCTGGCTGTCGCTCAAACGGATGCGAAAGGAGACCGGAGCAAGCGTCCGAGCGAACAGCAAGACCCCGACGTCTATGTCCGAGTGGTGGAGGAGCGCGACGGGGGAATCGTGGTCCGGGGGGCTAAAGTCCACACCTCCTGTACGCCCTATGTGGACGAAGTAATTGTTTTGCCGAGTCGCAGCATGACCGCGGGCGATGAAGCGTGGTCGGTTGCTTTCGCGATTCCGGCGGCCACAACAGGGCTTCGCATGTACACTTCGGACTTTCTCCACGGCTCAAACGAGCCATTCACTCACCCTATTTCCACCGAGCACAAGATGGTGGAAACGCTGACCGTTTTCGATGACGTGTTTGTCCCGTGGGAGCGGGTATTCTTTCACGGCCGCCCCGATCTGGCAGGGGCTGCGGCGCTGGCATTTGTAGAATTCCACCGTTATACAGCTGTTAGCTACAAGCTGCCCCTGCTCGACGCGCTGGTAGGCCTCGGAATCACGATTGCGCAAGCGAACGGCATTGTGAAGGCCGGTCACGTTCGAGATAAACTTACGTGGCTTAGCGGATATGCGGAGACAGTGCGTGGGTTGGCTCAGCTCGCAGCCATGAGGTGCGACGTGGAACAAGGTATAGCCTTCCCCGACGTATTCACAACCAATCTTGCCAAATGGACATTCGCCAGGGAGTTCCACCGCGCGATCGAAATCGTGCAGGACTTGGCGGGAGGACTTCTGGTGACAGGGCCAGCCACGGCTGACTGGGAGTCGCCGCGGATCCGTCCTGTCCTCGAGAAGTATTTTCGAGGTGCATGGCCGGCGGAGCGACGGTTACCTTTGCTGAATGTAATCAGCGAGATTACCGCGCGCGCGTACGGAGGCTACCAGGCTGTCCTGGCCATCCACGCAGAGGGCTCGATCGAAGCAGAGAAAATGGCCATGCTTCGGGCGTACGACCCCAGCCGTGCGGTCAACTTGGCCCTGCAGCTTGCTGGTCTGGATGTGCCGGTGGAGCAGGCGGCAGCCGACTAAACGATAGAGAACCGAAACTGTCGAGGCGATTGAGGTCGGTTCTGCACAATGACCATGCCGTGATCTGGGTCTGATTTTCGAACCACGTTATCTTGGGACAAGCGGTCATACATGGGCGAGTCTGTTGGTCTGCTGAGCGACAAAGTTGCTCTGATCACCGGCGCGAGCCGCGGCATCGGAAGGTCAATCGCGGAAACGTTTGTCCGCGAAGGCGCGCGTGTAGTCATCTGCGGCCGAAAGCAGGCTGCTCTCGACGAAGTTGCTAAAGAAATCGGCGCGGGCGTGAAGCCGATAGCTTGTCACGTTGGGCGGCCGGACGATTTGCAAAGAATGGTCGAAGAGGCCGTGAACAGTTTTGGGCGAATTGATATCCTCGTGAACAACGCCGGAACGAACGTTGCGCAGGGGCCATGTCTCGAAGTCGACGAAAGCAAGTTCGACAAGATGATTGAAGTAAATCTAAAGAGCGCATTTCGTCTCATAAAGCTCTTGGCGCCCGGGATGTGCGAGCGGGGCAATGGTTCCATAATTAACGTGGCGTCCGTTTCCGGCCTTCGTCCCCAATTGCATGGTCTCCTCTATAGCACGACGAAAGCGGCCTTAATTATGATGACGCAGGTGTATGCCTTGGAGCTCGGGGCCAGGGGCGTCCGCGTGAACACGATCTCTCCTGGACTTATTCAGACTTCGTTGAGCGAGTATTATTGGAAAGACGACGAGCGCAACGCGGATCGCTTTTCCAAACAGCCCGTGGCGCGCATCGGCCAGCCGCCGGAAGTTGCCGAAGTGGCGCTCTTTCTTGCCTCTGATCGCTCGTCCTATCTTACGGGGCAGAATATTGTAGTCGACGGTGGATTCTTGCTACCCGCCCTGTAAAAGGACTTGTGCGCGGCCGAGCCGTCAAGATGCCTAGCGTGGTAAGATTGGGCGTTGAGAGACGGGTCGCCCCAACAATGCCGCTTGCCAAACTCGCTGTAATTCCACAGGAACTCCTAAGCACCCTAAGCCGGGACATTGGCTCTCGCCGGATTCAGCATGGTATGGAAAGGCTCGCGCACATTGAGCGAATCCTGGCGGCGTTCAGCCCATCTCTTGAAAATGCGGCCGCATTCTTGGGAAGCCTGGCGCAATGGTGCGATATCGGCTATGGGGATGCCACGTTGGTGAGGCGTCTTCTGGCGACCTACGACCATGAATCGCGGTGCAGGCTGTCGATTTCAGAGTATGTGCACGTTCGTATGGCGGAGGGCATGGTCGCGATGACGGAGGAGCTATTGGACTCCGCGATCGAACATTTCGATGTGGTGCTGAAAATTGCGGGAGAGACGAGAGCCTGGGAAGTGCTGGCGATTGCCAACTATTGGAAGGCTCGATGCCAGCGGAAGAAAGGCCAATACGAAAGCGCTCTAAGTCACGTGAAGCAGGCCTTGGAGATTCAGGCGGCTCATGGTCATGTGCAGAACGAGGTGCCAGCCCGGGTGCTGGAGAGCCTGATCTTGTTCGAAAAGGGCGATTCCCCGCAGGCCCTCAAGAAGCTGCGGGCCGCTGAATCCATCTTGATCAAGACGGACGACTACTCCACTCTTGGAAACATTCAATCCACGTATGGCCGAATTTTGGAGCGCGAGGCACGATACGGACAAGCGATCGAACATTACAGCGACGCCATCGATCATTTTCGAAAGGGTGAGTCGATGCAGGGCAACGTGGCGCGCGCAATTGTGGACATGTCCTTCACGCGAATTCACGTGGCCCGCCATTTTCGGCGCAATATCGAAGTGTCTCGCGACTCGCCCCTGAAGGAACGTCAACACAGGCCTGACCGGGTGGTTTTGGTCAAGGAATTATCAAATTCGTATGCCGTGATTCATGAAGATCTGAAGAAGGCCGAAGAAATCTACCGCCAGTGTCCTCATGCGCGGGGAATTTCCCGAGTTCACCTGTGCCGTGCCTACCTTCATCTGGACACCGGCGAATTGGACACAGCCGCGGAAGACGCCAAGAAGGGGTACGCCGCGGCAGAGCCAAAACAAGATTTCATACTGATGGCATCTGCGAGAAACATGCAATGCATGGTGGAGAATGCCCATGTCGACGAGGAAGTCGAAGGATGGGCGGACCATGCCGTAAGCGCTCAGGACTATGCCCGGGACGCGGTGGAACTCGCTGAGCAGACGCAGGACCGCCGACTTTTGGCCACAGTATATACGTGGTACGGATTGACGATGTCCAATGCATTTTTTGGCGACAAAGAGGGTGCTCGTAAGGCGATGGAAAAGGTGGCGACGTACCTGGAGCCGGGTGCGCGTGACTACCTCTGGGGCGATTTTCAAACACTGAGGAGGCGTTTAATGGAGAACGCCACGCTCGAATCGAAGCTGATGCAATGGGCACACGGGGAGATTGGAGAAAAAACGTTCCGGCAATTGGAAGATGAATTTGCGGGCCTGGTGATCCCGCGGGCCTGGGAGCAGGAAAGAAAAAAAGTATCTCGAGTGGCCGCCCGGCTCTCCATTTCTCCGCGAAAAGTCCGCAAGGTACTGGCGCGGTTGGGTCTTCTCGAAACAAAGACTTCACCTCCCGACGAGATTTCCGAGCTGGTTGAGAGAGCGGAATCCAAGCCGAAGATCGGACTTGGAAATCCCAAGTCCCGCCACAAACGGCAAAGTAGACGAAGAACGCGGACAAGACATTGAGTGGTCGTTAAATGGACCAATGGAGCTGTCCCCTGCCTCTGCAAGACTTCTTGCGATTGCACCCAGCGGCGTAATTTCAGCGCCGTACTGACCTAGCACGAAAGAGCCTTCCTCAGAATCGCGCCGTGTTGACAGTTAGGGGCGCATTGCTGACGCTACGCACGGTTCCGTATTTTGTCGGAATCGCATGGCGGAACCGCAGCAATCCGCAAAGTCGGCTCGCAAGAGTGCGTTTTGCCGTTCCCTTAGAGGAAATTACATGATTAGGTCGGAGTTGTTGCAGGATGGGGATATACAACACTTCTCCTCGCCGATTACACGCTGGCCCGTCGTAGTGGGTGGATTTCTGTTGAACATGTCACTGGGCACGTTTTATGCCGTCAGTGCCTTCTTGCTCCCGATTGAGAAGGAATTTGGATGGTCACGCGCCCAGACCTCTTTGGCGACCACTTTGGGATTTGTCATGATCTCATGCTGGTTTGTTGTGGGGGGATACCTACAAGATCGGAGGGGACCCCGGCTGGTTGCTGTGATCGGGAGTGTTCTATTCAGTCTGGGCTTTTTCCTAGCCAGTGAAATTCACTCGTTGACGATGTTTTACCTCGCGATCGGAGTCTGCGTCGGAGCGGGCAACGGTTTTGCGTATGTAGTACCGATGGCGGTGGGATCGAAGTGGTTTCCCGACAAGCGCGGACTGATTGTGGGCCTGATGGTGGGTGGCTATGGCGCGGGCTCCGGTGTTTTTGGTCCGGTGGCTTCCAAGCTAATCGAGATGATCGGATGGCGCGGCACATTTCGGGCCTTTTCCATCATCTTCTTTCTGATGATGCTTCTGGCTACTTGCTTAGTGAAGAACCCTCCGGAGGGCTACCAACCAGCAGGCTGGTCGCGGCGTTCGGGCAAACACACTTCGCTTCCAGATGCCGACGTTCGCACGTCGCGGATGATCCGGATGCCAAAGTTTTGGGCGCTGTGGACTGCCTACTGTCTAGGTACGACTGCAGGCACGATGGTGATCAGCCAGTTGGTTCCGTTCGTTCGCGGGTCTGGCCATGGTTCAGCGGTGGCGGCGTTCGCGATCATCGTCGGGGCTGTGGGGAACACGGGAGGGCGGATCCTGTCCGGATGGGTATCTGACCATATTGGCCGTCTAAAGACCCTGTGCATTGTGCTTTTGATTTCTGCCGTCGCCATGCCGGTGCTTTTTCTAAGCCGGGAACATACGGTGATGCTCTATCTCGCGCTTGCTGCCGTGTATTACTGTTACGGCACGCAATTGTCCGTCTATGCTTCGACCAGTGCCGATTTTTACGGCACCAGATATCTGGGTCTTAATTACGGAATTCTGATTCTGGCATGGGGTATCGCCGGAGTGATCGGGCCGCTGATAGCGGGCTACGTGTACGTCGCACTGGGCGAATACCGATGGGCATTTTTCATCGCAGGGGCCGTCTCCCTGGCCGCCTCTATTCTGTTGTTTGCAGCGAATCCGCAAAAACCTTCGGAGTAAATTTGTCCAACGGCGCCGAGTGGGGCATACAAACAAAAAGCGCTTGGAACAGTTCATCGTCCCGTTACGCTGCGCATTTTGCGGCGAAGCGCGTGGGCGCGATGGATGAAGAGGGATGTGCCTGCGCCAGTGAAATCGCGGCGCGATCGCATCACTGTGACATTTCGACCTAGAGCAAAGTGGGCGGTTGGAAAGCCAGCGTAACGTTGACACGCTTTGGAGCAGGGTGTAACAGACCTGCCGAGCAATTCATTTATTTGATGCGATGAATCACCTTGCCGGGATACGCAGATCAGCCACCGATGGGGAGTGACAGGCGGGTCCGGATAGCTAGGCAGCAGTGATCATTGCATGTTCGGAATTTATCGACGGTATTCGTTTGAGGTGCACTGGCCAGGGTATTATCCGAGGTCCTGGGGACTTCGACTGGGACATCTCCGCTGGCAGATCGTTCCATGTTCGAGGCATCCACGAACAAAGGCAACTCCAATTTCGGGCGGAATTCTATAACGCATTCAATCACCCTCAATTCTCAGCCCCAGGCACGACTTTCGGCTCGGCTACCTTCGGCGTAATCCCCAGCTCGTCGGTTGCCCCTCGATTGATCCAGTTCGGATTAAAGTATCTCTTCTAAGAGGCACACTGAGAGGGTTAGATGAGACGAAGGTTCTGGATTCTAGTGCTCGCACTTGCGGGCAGTCAGGTTCTGCTCCGGGCCCAATCCAATTCGGGAAATGGTTCGCGTGACGCACACAAGATAGAGGCAACAGTTCAGGCCAGGGATGGAGCAGCCGGCGCGGATTGGCCGTCATTTGGAGGAACTGATCTTGCCTGGCGGTATAGCGCACTAGACCAAATCAATACTACAAACGTGAACAAGATGGTTCCGGCTTGGATGTTTCAGAGCGGCGATGAACAAGGCCCTCTGCAGTCGACTCCGATTGTTGTTAATGGAGTTGTTTATCTTTCGACGAACCGCGTGCATGTGTTTGCAATCGATGGAGCCACTGGGAGGCTCATTTGGCAGTACATCTATGAGCCTTCTCCTGGAGGTAGGCTCTCAAGCAATCGCGGCGTGGCTGTTGCCGGTGGGAAAGTGCTTGTAGGCACGGGAGATGACTTCTTGATCGCTTTGGACCAAACGACAGGTAAGGAGGTGTGGAAGGTTGCGGTTGACGATGCTTCCGTTGGTGGCAGCATTTCGTCCGCGCCTCTAGTCGTGAAGGACAAAGTTATAGTAGGAGACGGGGGCGAATCACCCCACCGTGCTTACTTGACAGCTTTCGACATAAAAACCGGCCGGATGCTGTGGCGCTTTTATACCGTCCCCGGACCAGGTGAGAAGGGGCACGAGACCTGGGCTGGTGATTCATGGAAGTATGGCGGGGCCTATCCTTGGATGACTGGGTCATACGATCCCGAGTTAAACCTGGTCTATTGGGGTACGGGAAATCCCGATCCCATTTTCTACGGGGGGCAACGACAAGGCATTGATCTTTATAGCTGCAGCATAATCGCCCTCGACGCCGACACCGGAAAATTACGCTGGTATTACCAGGAGATTCCCCACGACACTTGGGACTACGATTCAGCTTGGGAATGTGTGTTATTAGACCGCCAAGTGAACGGGAGAACGCGCAAGCTCCTGGTTCATTTCGGCAAGGCAGGATACGTGTGGGTATTGGACCGTGAGACGGGAGAACTCCTCAACGTTCATCCATATTCGGAGGTCCCTGCGAACTGGGTCACGGGTATTACAGACAAAGGCGAACTAGTGGGCCGCAATGACTCGCCGATGGAAGGAGAGCCGCGCAAACTGATATGCCCCGCCAGCTCAGGCCCCAAAGATTTAGAGCAGACAGCGTATTCGCCGCGGACGGGTTTGATTTACTCACCGACAAAGGAATACTGCGCTTACTTTACACAGCGTCCGCCGGTTCCAGGCGCTGCAAACGATCATGGGGGAGGAACGTACGTCTACACGGCGCCCCCTGGCCACGATAGTGCGTACAGCCACATCGACGCACTCGACCCAGTTACGGGAAAGCGGCAATGGACGTACCCGTACAAATATAATCTGCTCGCTTCGATGCTGGCGACTGCAGGCGATCTAGTACTAACCGGCGACTCCGAAGGAGATTTTTTTGCGCTGGATGCCCACACAGGCAAAAAACTGTGGAGCTTTCAAACCGGGGCCGGGCACCGAGGTTCGGCGGTGACCTATCTGGCCGGTGGCCGCCAATACATCGCGACTCCTACAGGTTGGGGATCTGTGACGGCAAGTATCATGGCGGGATTATGGCCCGAGGCTGTGTCCTGGAGAACGGGGTCGACCCTGGTTGTCTTTGCTCTACCGGAGCAACCGAGATGACGCGGACTCTAATGTGCCTATTCGGCTTGTTCATCGTTCTGTTTCGTCCCGCTCTTGCTAGCGCACAAAGGCCTCTGGGGCCGGCGGAAGAGATAAAGCGCGGAGGCGAGCTTTTCAACCGAACGTGTGCTCAGTCCTATTGTCATGGAGCAAATGGTGTCGCCGGTGGGGCTCCACGATTAACTGGACGGGGACTTGAAGGAGGTTACATCGAGCGGGTTGTTACCTATGGTATAGGCAATACTCCGATGCCTGCATGGGGACAGACTCTTCCGGGCGCTGATTTGGCGGCAGTAATCGCCTACGTAAAAAGTTTGAACGGAATAACAAAGTCAGCAGATGCAGGACCGGCACCGCCCCTGTCGACTGACGCGATGCATGGTCGCGATCTGTTCTACGATCCTGCTGCCGAGCTCGGGAGGTGTTCGAATTGCCATCGAGTGAATGGAAGAGGGCTGAATATCGCCCCGATCAAGACGGTCCCTAGCGATGCTGCCTCTATGCGTACCGTGGCTGCACCAGATGTCGGTACAGCTACCGTGAAAGGGGACACATTCCCCGCTCTGTTGGACTCTCAGACACGAGAAACAATTAGATTGTATGACTTAACGTCGGTTAGGCCCGTGCTGCTTACTCTCGCGTCCTCTGATGTAAAGTTGACCCAAGGAAGCAGCTGGAAGCACTCGTCGGTTTTGGAAGAGAGCCATTCAAATGCCGATGGGAAGAACTACTCGGATGATGATCTCGATGCGATCCTGGTGTTTCTGCGTGCGGTGATACAACTCTAGAGAGACGTCAGTGTGACCAATAAATCGCGCAATACAGTGACCTGCTCCCCTAAATCCGCACAAGACTGAGTATGATTTTGCAGTTTGGAAAGGGGGCAGGTCAAGGTCGTCAGGAGTGCTCACGAACGGGAATGGAAAACCTGTTGAGCACATTGCGTAGCGCTATTGGCAGAGAACTGCAGGGCATTGTAAATGTATGGGAACATCCCTGCGCGCCTGAAACCACCCCAGCCATTTCCTCTACTGTGACATTTCGACCTAGAACAAAGTGGACGGTTGGAAAGCCAGCGTAACGTTGACACGCTTTGGAGCAGGGTGTATCAAACCTGCCAAGCAATTCATTTTTTTGATGGGATGAATCACCTTGCCGGGATACGGAGATCAGCCACCGATACGGAGTAACAGGTGGTTGCGGATAGCCAGGCAACAGTGATGATTGCATGTTCGGGGTTTGTCGACGGTATTCGTTTGAGATGCAGTCTTAAGCACACCTCAGGGGCTGTCAGCTGTTTATACGACGAAGGCTAGACGGAAAACGGGGAGGAAATTGAGATGAGGAGAACTCTGGGGTGTGTTTTGCTGGGAATCTGTTTGGTAATTGCCTGTGGCGTGGCGCCGTCCGCTGGCGCACAGACAGCGGATACGGGAGCAGTGACCGGCACAGTCACTGACGCATCAGGCGGGGTGGTGCCGGATGTCACGGTGACGCTAGGTAGCCTTGCCACAGGCCTGCCGCAAACAACGACGACCGGTGCAAATGGCATCTATCGATTTTCGGTGCTGCCGCCAGGCAACTACACAATTAAGTTTTCTGCCAAGGGGTTTAAAACGACAGACGTGCCGTTGCTGGCAGTGAATGTCACTGAGATTAGTACACAAAACGCCAAGTTAGAAGTCGGAGCGACGGACCAGCAGGTGATGGTAACCGCTGAAGCAGAGACACTGCAGACCGAGTCATCCGGGGTGGGGACACTAGTTCAAAGCCGTGATATCACGTCGCTCCCGCTAACTACCCGCAATTACACGCAGATCCTATCCATGTCCGCCGGCGTTACGGCCATAGTGCAAAATGCCAGCACCTTGGGAGCAGGGTCTATCGATATGAACGTGAACGGGCAGCAGACCATCTCAAACAATTACCAACTAGATGGAGCGGATGCTAACAGCTGGTCATTTTCCTCCACAACAACGATCTATGGACCTGAAGGTGGGATCCTTCCGGTTCCCAATCCGGACGCGATTGAGGAATTCAAGATCCAGACGGCACAATACGATGCAGGGTATGGGCGGAACCCAGGCGCCAACGTAGATGTGGTCACAAAAAGCGGCACGAACAGCTACCATGGGTCGGTCTTCGAGTTCCTTCGAAATGACGCTCTTGACGCAAATGACTACTTTTTGAACGCAACCGGCGAGCCTCGCGGCGCCATGAAACAAAATCAGTTTGGCGGCGTCTTTGGTGGGCCAATTAAGAAAGATAAACTATTCCTTTTTGTGTCCTACCAGGAGACCAGGCAGGTAAATGGTATTTGCAACACCGGGACGACAGATGCTGGCGGACTGTCTTGCTACTCAAGCGCAATCCTGCCGCCGTTAACGACCCCCGCCGATCGCACAGCGGCAGGGCTTGGTGCGCTGTACTGTAATCAGCCAACATTTGCGGGTGGAGTGCAGGTGGCCTGTGATGGCTCCAATATAAATCCCGTTGCTCTGCAGATCGTGCAGGCCAAACTGCCGAATGGAAACTACATTATCCCTACCCCGCAGAGTATTATTTCGAGCGGTGCGAACGCAGGCCAGGGATTCTCGTCGTTTAGCGAGCCAGCTTTCTTCAAGGAGCACCAGGGCATCATCAACACCGATTATGCGTTTTCCCCCAGCAATCGCCTGTCTGAGAAATTCTTTTATTCCAGTGAACCTGAGACAGTAAACTTTTTGGCTCCCACCAATGTTCCGGGGTTCCCGACAGATAACCTCTTTCTGAACCTTGACGCGGGCCTGAAGCTGACTACGACACTAACGCCCCAACTTGTGAATGAAGTTCACGCGACCATCAATCGCGCCTTTCAGAAGGGTGAGTATGGGAACCCAGTCCAAGCGGCGACATATGGCGTTGATCCCTTCAATCCACAAGCGCTTCCCCTCATGCCGGGCTTCGTCATAGCCGGTATGGCAATATTCAACGGCGACGCGAGTGATACGGTGGGCTACGACGAAGAAATACAGGAGACCGACCAACTCTCCTGGATCCATGGGAAGCATTCGGTTCGGTTTGGCGGCTTTTTCGAGTTTCTGCACGAGCATGAGAACATCCCAGGACGTTCGATAGGAGGAGAGCAGTTTCTAACCTTCCAGGACTTCCTGCTCGGAATGAGTGCCGCTCAGAACGGCAGCCCCAACGGCTATAGCAACGTATATTCCGTCGGCGGAGGGGGTAACCCGTTTCAAGTCATCACCGGAGCTAACGACGGAAGCGGGATCGTAGTTGATGAGAAATATGGCGGCGCATTCATTCAGGACGATTACAAAGTGAACTCCCGCCTAACACTGAATCTCGGCGTGAGGTGGGAATATATTGGAGATATGTACGAACCAAACGGAAAATTCGGCGCCCTGTTCCCCTCGCTAATGGCGGCGGTGCCGATTCCCCCGGCCTCTGGCACGCTTGTGGGATGGAGCGTACCCGCTAACTACAACCCCAATGCGTCTTACAATTATGGATTACCTGCGGGAGTTATAGTCCGGCCATTCAACGGCGTGGGACTTACGCCTACGTCGCCGTATAATTTCGGTCCACGGCTAGGGTTTGCATGGCAGCCCGGCAGCGCACAGTCCAGATTGGTCGTGCGTGGGGGCTATGGCATTTTCTATCAGTTACTGCCCGCCAACGGCACGTCTCCGATCGGCCCCACTGAAACAAACCCTCCCTATGGTTTGTCTATCTCTCGATCCGGTGCTTCCAACGCTGCTGCGACACTTCAAGATACGCCTCAATATCCCAATCCGGGCGTTGTGCCGCTGGGTTGGCAGCCGAGATATGCAGATTCTACCCGTTCGGATCTCGGTTACGCAACTGACCAGAAAAATCCCGCTGTTCAGGAATGGAGCCTAAATACGCAATATGCGCTTGCAAACACTTGGACGTTGGAATTGGGGTATGTTGGTAACCGGGGGTCTAAACTACCCGCCAGCTTAACTCAAAACATACCGCAACTCGCGAGTCCGGCGAATCCGCTCAATTGCGGCTACGACGGTGTGCCCACCGATTGCATAACAACGAATACGCCCCAAAACGCCCGATACCGCGCGCCGATACTAGGCGAGATACCTGGTGCCGCAACAGCGTTTAGCTTTAGAGAAGCTTCATTCTACAACGCCATGCAGGTAACCCTTCGCAAACGGTTTTCTCGCGGCTTGACGCTGCAGGCTTCTTATACGTGGTCCAAGGCGGAGGGCGACTCCCCTATTGACGAAACCGAGCCTAACGTTCTCCAGTGGTCCCGTTTGAGTTTTGATCGTACGCAGCGGTTGATCCTTAACTATAATTATGAGCTTCCGACCCCTTTTCAAAGTAATGCACTGTCAAGGAAGACCCTGGGAGGATGGTCCGTTTCGGGGGTAGCCACTTTCCAGGCTGGTGCTCCGTTGACTCTGCTCGCTCCGACCGGAGGAACAATCTACGGTCTAAGTTCCACCGTGGAACTTTGCCCAGGAGTGACGAACTCAACCCTTAAGAACAATGCGGGCAACGATCAAGCGCGATTGACAAGCTGGTTCAATCCTGCGGCCATCTGTCCTAACCCTGTCATTGGAACCGGTACAGGCTACGGAAATAGCGGTGATTATATAGTTAACGGGCCGGGAAACGACAACTGGGATATCTCGCTGGCAAAGTTGATAAAGGTAGGAGGTATCCGCGAGGACGGAACTCTGCTGTTTCGTACGGAGTTCTACAACGCATTTAACCATCCACAATTCTCAGCACCAGGCACATACTATGGTTTGGCTAGCTTCGGCGCCATCACCAGTACGTCGGTCGCCGCGCGGCTCATTCAGTTCGGCTTGAAGTATAGTTTCTAGCGTTGTGAGAGGGGCTGGCCCTGCGAGGCTGAGGTTAGCCGCAGCCTCGCAGGACTGAGCCGAAAGAAGTAGAAGTGGAAAGAGATCCGAAGTGGAGGTTTTCGCATGGCAAATCTGAAGCGCTCGTGGTCGTTCGTCGTTTCAATAATCCTCGTAGTCATGGCTGCAATTGCGATCCAGACCTCCGGATATGCTCAGCTGCTGAGTAGTCCGAGAATAAAGCCGCTGGAAGCGTCAGAATGGACTGACGTTGAGCGCGATGCATTGGGTGCGAGCGCACGGGGTGTTGACACGATCCACGTGCTGAGTACTTTAGTACGTAATCCGGACCTTACCCGGGTGGTGCAACCTTTCGCTGGATACATCGAGGGCAAGACGTCAACGCTGCCGCGTCGCGATAGAGAGATCCTGATCCTTCGTACTGCTTGGCTGTGCCGTGACGGATATGTTTGGAGTGCCCATTCTATGGGTTTCAAACGCGCTGCAGGAGGGACTGACGAAGAACTCGACAGAATTACGAAGGGGCCGAAAGCGAAAGGGTGGAGCGAACTTGAGGCCGCGCTCTTAGCGGCTGCCGACGAACTCCACAAGGATCAATTTATAACGGACGCTACGTGGAAAACCCTTGCCGAAAAATACAACGACAAGCAACTTCTTGATGCGATCTTCACCGTTGGGGACTACACGATGTTTGCCATGTACATAAACAGCGCCGGCGTTCAACTAGAAAAGAATTGGGTGGGCTTGCCCAAGTAGTGTGGGAGTGAGAATTCGGCTATCGGCCATCGCTTAAACAATAGCGAAGCTTGTCTTCATGTCGGGACTCGATCGGGCTGAGGCTTTCTGATGATGATCTTGCTTGAGCGCGAAACATGCCTTTTCCCAGAATTAAGGTTTAGGGCGCGCCGTGGGAAAGTGACCTGCCTGGATACGCAGGGTAAATCATATGACATTCACATCCTGTGAGATGCTTCCGTCGGTCGGCGTAACCCGGCAGTTGGGGGCGGAGCCGGGCGACGGAACGATTTGTCGCGCATGCTCCGCTGGCGTTTGATATCCCAGCGAGCAGCGCGGGCGTTCCTCGTTGAACTCCCTCTGCCACGCGGCGGTTGTCCTGCCGCGTGTTCCACAGATTCGAGAGCCAACTCGTTTTCAAGCATTCGTCCTGCAGCGTGCCGTTGAGACGGTCGCGTAGTTCATAGGGGGAATGATGAAGAAAACAATTTTGATACTCGCGATAGCTCAAGTGTGCGTGTTTGGACTGGGAGTTAGCTCGAGAATGTTTGGGAAACCGTCTTCAGACGGTAGCTTCATCGAAGGCGTCGTAGTTAATTCCCGTGGACGGTCGCCGGAAGCCGGGGTATGGGTCATTGCTGAAACCAAAAGTCTTCCCACGCCTTTCCGAAAAATAGTGGTCACGAACGACGACGGGCGGTTTGTGGTGCCTGATGTGCCCAGCGGTGAATATGAAGTTTGGGTTAGGGGTTATGGCCTGAAAGATTCGAAGCCGGTAACGGCTATTTTAGGCAAGGCGCTGACGCTGGAAGTTTCTAGCGCAGCCAGTCCGCAGGAGGCCGCCAAGATATATCCGGCCAACTATTGGTTCTCTCTATGGCAGCCTCCAGCCTTGGAGGAACTTCCTAAACAATACAAGAGTCGCGATGAGTGGATAGCGGCAATGAAGCTGGGATGCGACCTATGCCACCAGATCGGAATTAAAGAGGTGCGCAGCCACACAACTGCTTCGGAGTTCGATACCTCTTGGCACCTCGCGCCGGTTATGAATGCCACGGCGGATCGGCTAGGCCGTGACGCCCTTGCCAAAAGCTTGGCCGATTGGGGTAGCCGCATTGAGGATGGCGAAGTTCCGCCTATGCCGCCACGCCCGACCGGAATTGAGCGGAATATCGTTGTAACCCAGTGGCAATGGGGCGAGTGGAATGGATATTTCCACGATGAGATTTCAACCGATAAGCGCAATCCCGAGCTTTATCCCTATGGGAAAGTATACGGACTAGACATCGGCCAGGACCTTTTGTGGACATTGGATCCGAAAACGAACACGGTGGCCTCGTTCAAGGTGCCGGTTCGTCAGCCCGGATTCGATAAAGAAGAGGGATTTCACTCTTGGTCGGTCTATCACCGGATTGCTTCGCCTCACAACCCTATGATGGATGATCAAGGAAGAGTCTGGATAACACAGGTGATTCGGGATGAGGATGCGGCACATTACCCGAAATGGGCCGACAGCGTAAAGGTTTATGAGGGGGGCAAGGCTTCAGGGCCCAGTGGAGATGAGAAGGAAGGCGCCCCAAGTGCAAGTGAAAATGCCGAAGCGGGCGGGACACACCATCGTCAGCTATCCTATTTTGATACTAAGACTGAAACGTTTGTGACGATTGATACGCCCTACGGAAACCACCACCTGCAGTTTGACCAACAGGGAAGACTCTGGAGTTCGATGGATTCTATCGGGCTCGGTATGTTTGATCCGAGTAAATATGATCCGGGTCGTCCAGAAACAGAGGCCCAGGCAGAAAAGTTTTTCATTGAATTGGATCCAAAGACGGGTAAACCTGTCTCCGGAGGCGGCTACGGAATCGCGGTGAATCCTGCTGACGGGACGGTTTGGCGGGCTATGCCCTCGGCCGCTGGGGCTAACAACAAGTTGAACGAGTTTGATCCCAAGACCACGACCTTCAAGGACTATCCGCTTCCCCCGCCCGGCCGAGGGCCGCGAGGTGTGGATGCGTCGACGGACGGTGTGGTGTGGTTTGCCACGGGGAGCGGCCACCTTGGCCGATTGATTCCCAACACTGGCAAGTTTACATATTGGGAAATGCCAGGTCCCAAATTGAAAGGTGTGGGCGCGGAAACCGGATCTGCCGACTTCGCCTACTATATTTGGGTGGATCAAGCTAACACCCTTGGATTGGGCAAGAACATGGTGATCGTCACCGGCACAGATTCCGACTCTCTGCTGGTTTTCAACCCGACCAGCGAGAGATGGACGATTATCCGGGTGCCCTATCCACTCGGTTTCTTCACTCGCGGGCTGGATGGCCGGATCGACGACGCGAACGCTGGCTGGAAAGGCCGGGGATTGTGGATCAATTATTCCGTCGATCCGACCAGATTCATTGAAAAGACCCATATCCCGTATATCAACCATGTGCAATTGCGGCCGGATCCGCTTGCCCATTGATGCCGGAAGCCGTTAGCCGGTGGAGCGTCAGGTAACAGATACGGTTTCGGGGGACGGCGAACGAAGAGAGATCCCAGGAGATCGCTTGGAGAAGAAGCGAATTTTGGCGATAGGCGTTTACCCCGCAACGCTTCTGCTGTTCACTCTAGCCGTCGTCAAGCCGTGGCTCATAGCACAACAGTCGCCAGAAAAGACCGGTGTGCAGGACCTAGACACTCGAAACGCAGCGACCCGTGACTGGCCACTCGTAGGTGGAGATCTGGGTGGCAGACACTACTCGGCGGTCAAGCAAATCAACCTGCAAAACGTGCAAAGTTTGGGTGGCGCATGGGTGTCCAAAACTTTTGAGGACGGAGCTACATCGAGATCGACTCCAGTAATAACTGACGGACGCGTTTTCCTGACAGCCGGTTCTCGTATATATGCCCTCGACGCAGTCTCAGGGGAGGTGCTTTGGAAGTATCAAAGCGACACGATTCATCAGGTGCCAGGGAACGTGCTTGCATTAGCGATATCCGGTTTCACGCTGCCTAGCACACAGGGCGTTTCTACCGGAGGCGGCCTTGTATTCGCGGGATTAGTGAATGGCACGGTCATAGCGCTGCGCCAAAGTGACGGTTCGCTGGTTTGGGGACGCCAGGTTGGCGACGACCCACCAGCGAAGCGGGAAGGCCATCAGACCACCGACCCGCCAGTTTATTGGAAGGGGTTTTTATACATAGGCATAAGCGCTGACTATGGCTCGCGAGGGCGTATCAATGCTCTCGATGCGCAAACTGGTCGCGAAATCTGGCATTTCTATACTGTTCCATCCCCGGGGGACCCAGGACACGAAACGTGGCCACAGGACAGCGACGTGTGGAAGCGGGGCGGGGGCGGAGTGTGGCTTCCTGGAACCTTGGATCCCGACTTGGGCCTGCTGTACTTTGGGACCGGCAACGCAGTGCCGCAGTTCGGTGGAGAACCTCGGCCGGGCGACAATCTCTTCACCGTTTCTGTTGTGGCGTTGGATATGAAAACCGGTAAACTCCGGTGGCATTATCAGCTGATCCATCATGATATCTGGGAAGGTGATATTGCTACACCGCTCATACTGTACGACGCCGAAATAAACGGAGAGCATCGCAAGGGACTCGGAGCAATGCGTGCCGATGGACACCTCTTCTTGCTGGATCGCGCGACGGGTAAGCCACTCGTGCCCGTTGAAGAGCGCGCCGTTCCACAAGACTCTATACAAAAGACCTCACCAACGCAGCCATACCCTGTAGGGAACTATGGCCTGCTCCCGGAGTGCGCTTCCTGGAAAGACAAAATTCCTGCGGGCTTCGTTTTGGGATGTACGTTCGCGCCCTCCGCTGTGAGCGTGCCCAACCTTTTAGCGCCTGGATTCTCAGTTCGTATTACGCCGATGACCTACAGCCCGGACACCGGTTATTTCTACGCTCAAGGAACTTCCTCAATTGCGTGGCGCCGGCGTACAGAAGATCCCTACTATTTCGGACCAAATGGCAAAGTTCCGGGCCTCAAGAGCACTATGGTTTTTGGAGCGCTCGATACAAAAACGGGACAACTCGTATGGAAAAGAGAGACTCCGTCTGAAGTTGCGGGCCGCGGCGCTGGGGCAATGTCCACGGCTGGTGGCCTTCTGTTCCGAATGATCGAAGGTGGAAACTTTGCCGCTTTCAACGCAGCGAATGGGAATATCGTTTGGCAGTCGCAGACTGGATATACGGGTGACCCCAGCCCTCCCGCAAGTTATGAGATTAATGGTGAGCAATATGTCGTTGTCTCGGCGGGACCTGTTGCTTGGGCTTACAAGTTGAATGGAAAGGTGCCGCAGGCATCTCCGCCTAGGATGCCCCTAGTGCGAAACGATGGATTTACGGGACCGGTTGACGATGCAGACCAGATCGAAACTGTTTCGTTTCAACACGACATCGACTCCAATGGCAACCGTTATTTCATTGACGAATACTCCTTCAATCCGTATCGCGCGCGCGTGTCTATGACGAAGGTTGGTGCTCGCGTAACCTGGGTGAACAACGGGAGAATGGTCCACACGATCGCGGCGCTCGACAATTCATGGACCACCGGACCGCTCAACCCGGCGGCGACCGCGTCCGTAGTCTTCGACAGACCGGGGAGTTACACGTACATCTGCAAAGATCACCCCTGGTCCTATGGACAAATCATCGTGATGCCCGAATTGAGTGGCGCCGACCTGTCCGGGAGCATGGAGGCACCGAGTGAGAAGCCCTCGGACGCAGGTGGCAGTTTCGCGCAGCAGGTTCTGCGTGGCAAGAGCGAATACGACAAGAGCTGTGGGAGTTGCCACGGTCAAGATTTGAGTGGCCGCGACCCAGCTCCCGCGCTTGCGGGAGATACGTTCGAACTTCACTGGGTCGGGCGCAGCGTCAACGATCTATTTGGCAAGACTTACAGCACCATGCCGCAAACCAACCCGGGAAGCCTACCCCGTCAGACGTATTTGGATATCTTGGCGTTCTTGCTTCGGGCAAACAATATCTCGGTCGGCAAAGACCAACTTAATGACGGTGCTGCCAATTTCAAAGTACTGAAAATATCGAAAGAATTACATCAATGAACAGATGGCGGGCAGAAGCTGCCAGGTCGTCAGGAGTTGCATGCTGGCGCTAATCGAAAATACTGCTCACGAACGAAAGAGGGAGTGGAAAACCTGTTGAACACGTTGCGTCACGCTATTAGTGGAGAACTGCAAGGCGCTGCAAGTGTATGGGAATATTCCTGCGCGCCTGAAACCACCCAAGCCTTTTCCTCTACTGTGACATTTCGACCTAGAACAAAGTGGGCGGTTAGCCAGCCAGCGCAAATTGACATGGTTCAGAGCAAGGGTGTATCAACCTGCGCAGCAATCCATTTTTTGGATTCGATCAATCGACGTGCCGGGATACGGAGGTCAACGATCCGACGTGTAATGACGGGCGAGCCTGGATAGCTTCGGGACCAGGGGGCGTTTGCAGGCCCCGTATGGCCGTGGGCCATTTTGCCGGGGACCTGTCTCGTAATTCTGCCAGCGTAGTACCGTCCGCTCGCGCACAATCGTCGACAGGCGCGTTGACGAGTATCGTTACCCAGCAGGTGGCCGCGAAAGCAACGACGGTGGATGGTCAATGACAGGTTCGTGTTTGTAACGTCCGGCGAATACTCCATGAAAGTAGTGTCGAAGGTAGGATTTCAGACGATTGCCCTTGTTTCAAGCGTCGTTGCGTTACCTGGTCCCGCCAAACGACGTCTAGGTCGGCAGGGATGAACCGAAGGGTGAGCTCGCTAACTGAATGTGCTTAGGATAGCGAAATAAACGGCTTGGTGGTCATGCCGCCGTGCGACCTGGCAGCATAAGGAGATATCAACATGAGCAGTAAGATCGCGAAATACGGGGAATGGAGCAGAATAATGAGAGCGAAAATGAAAAGACCCGCGGCAATGTTGCGGGGGATTGCCTTACTCGTGTTAGTCGCGGGCTTATTGTCGCTGGGCGCAAAACTCAAGGTCGCTGCTGCCCAGGCTGATCAGAAAACGATTGGCGGGGTGGTGACAAATATTAAAGGGGGGAAACCGGAAGCCGGTGTATGGGTGATCGCCGAGACGAGCAGTCTACCCACACTCTTCAGAAAGATTGTGGTGACCGATGATGAAGGACGCTTCCTCCTGCCCGATCTTCCGGAAGGCGACTACCAAGTCTGGGTGCGCGGTTACGGGCTTAAGGACTCCGCTCAGATGAAGGCGAAACCAGGCGCCACGCTTACTTTCCATGTCTCCAGCGCAGCGAGCCCGCAAGAAGCGGCCAAGATCTATCCCGCCAATTATTGGCTGTCAATCTGGCAGCCTCCTTCGGCACACGATTTACCCAAGCAGTTTCAGAGTCAGGACCAATGGCTGGCGTCCTTTAAGCTGGGCTGTATGCTTTGCCACCAGATCGGGGCCGAAATAACACGTACCCTTCCTAACTCCAGCGACTATGACTCCGCCTGGCATCGCGCGAGCGTCATGGATGCAACGGCTAATCGGCTAGGTCGGGACGCTTTGGCGAACAGTTTGGCGGACTGGTCCACACGAATCGCTGCGGGAGAGGTTCCGCCGACGCCGCCGAGGCCCTCTGGAGTTGAGCGAAATATAGTCGTGACCCAATGGCAATGGGGTCTGTGGAATTCGTTTGTTCACGATGCAATCTCGACCGACAAGAGGAATCCGACGTTATATCCTTACGGAAACGTGTACGGCCTCGACATGGGGCAGGATTTTGTGTGGGCACTCGATCCGCTGACAAACAGCATCTCATCTTACAAAGTTCCGGTTCGCCAAGTAGGCTATAACAAGCGGTGGGATTTTGGCGGATGGCCTGTTTACACCCAGGTGGCTAATCCGCACAACCCTATGATGGATGATAAGGGCCACTTGTGGATGACCACCGAAATCCGGGACGATGAAATCCGTCCGAAGTGGGCTAAGGATGTGCTCGTGTACCAAGATGGCTTCGGCCCGGTGCAAATCGACCAGGCGGCGAGCACTAGCAGCGCTCCAGCGGCCGGTCCAGCCAGCGAAGGCGCTGGCCATCATCGGCAGCTTGGGTACTTTGACATAAAGACGAAAAAATTTGTTTTGATCGATACCGCATACGGTACTCACCATCTGCAGTTTGATTCGCAGGGTCGGGTTTGGACTAGCCTCGACGCAACATCGTTGGGGATGTTCGACCCGAGTAAGTTTGACCCCGCGGATCCGCTGGGAACCGAAGGGCAAGCTCAGAAGATGTTCGAAAAGATCGATCAAAAGACGGGAAAGTCGGTCGCAGGTGGTGGCTACGGGATTATCGTAAACCCAGTCGACGGAACCGTGTGGAGAGCTAACCCGTCGCCTGGCGGAGCTAGCAATAAACTGAATAAATTTGATCCTAAAACGACAACTTTCACCGACTATCCGCTTCCTCCCCCAGGACGAGGGCCCCGCGGAATCGACGCTTCCACGGATGGTCTCATATGGTTCGCGACGGGGAGTGGGCATTTAGGCCGGTTCGACCCCAAGACGGAGAAATTTACGTATTGGGAAACTCCTGGGCCGAAGATTAAAGGGACTGGACCGGAAACTGGAAGCGCTGATTTTCACTATTACATTTGGGTAGATCAGTTTAATACGCTGGGAATGGGCAATAACATGGTGATCGTGAATGGAAGCAATTCCGATTCTTTGCTCGTTTTCGACCCATCGACTGAGAAGTTTACGGTACTGCGAGTGCCGTATCCGTTGAGTTTCTTCCAGCGCGGCGTGGATGGAAGAATCGACGATCCGAATGCGGGCTGGAAGGGGCGCGGCTTATGGGTGCCCAACAGCGATGACCCGATTATTTTCGAGGAGAAGGTCCATCTGGGATACATCGCTCACATTCAGATGCGTCCCAATCCGCTCGCGCAGTAATCGTAGACATCTGGTTCCGAGGAGGAAGTTATTATGGACAACGATCTTGAGGTTTCTCGAAGGAATTTCATTGCTGCTGCGGTCGGCGCCGGTCTCGCCCTGTCAGTGTTGCCAGGCAGTCTTGCCGCCGTCGACGTGCCGAATCTGACAAAAGCCGATCTCGACAAGTGGATGACCCAAGTTTCGAACGCGGGCCGCTGGGGCAAGGACGACCAGATGGGTACTGTTAATTTGATTACCGCGGCTAAACGGAAAAAGGCCGCCGCTCTGGTCCGCGAAGGTGTGGCAATCTCGCTGGCTCATGACGTGATTATGGAGAAAACCCCGGATAATGGGAGTCCCTTTATTCACACCATGAACGCTACCGGCGAGAAGCCGGACGCATTCACTACAACCGACACCTATACGACTAACTATCACGGTTTTTCGATGACTCACATGGATGCCCTTTGCCATATGTTCTATGACGGGCACATGTACAACGATTTCCCACAAACATTAGTTACTAGTGAGGGTGCGGCGAAACTCGATATAACCGCCTTTAAGAACGGCATTTTCACTCGGGGCGTCCTCATGGACATTCCGCGATTGAAAAACGTTCCGTACCTTGAGCCGGGAGATGCCATCTATCCGGAAGATCTTGATGCTTGGGAGAAGAAGGCACATATCAAAGTCGAGAGTGGTGACATGCTTTTCATACGCACGGGGCGGTGGGCGCGTCGTGCCGACAAAGGTCCCTGGGCCGTCGGTCGAAATACAGCGGGCCTCCACGCTTCCAGCGTCCCTTGGCTCAAGCAACATGACATCGCGGTGCTGGCAAGCGATGCTATAAGCGACGTTGTACCATCGAAGATGGACAAAGTGTACCTGCCCGTCCACGAACTAGTAATCGCGGGCATGGGAACCCCGATTTTTGATAATTGCGACCTGGAAGAGCTGGGCGAGAAATCGAATACGTTGCATCGTTGGGAATTTTTGGTAAGTTCCGCACCGCTACGGGTGCCAACTGGGACCGGTTCGCCGCTCAACCCGACAGCTATATTCTGACGCACGTTTGTACAAGTTAGGATTTCGTTTTGTGAATGAAAAGAAGCCGAACCGGATTTGCCTCGGCCATAGGGATGGACAACTCAAGACCGCCGGAGAATTCACGAGGATCGACCGGGCAGCAAGATCCAGAGCTTTCTCCAGGCAAACGATTCCGCCAAGCGATGGAGGGCGAGAGGCCGCTGCAGGTGGTGGGCACGACTAACGCCCACCACGCTTTGCTGGCGGGAATCGCTGGTTTCCGTGCGATTTACCTTTCCGGCGGTGGTGTGTCCGCTGGGTCCCTTGGCGTGCCCGACTTAGGCATTTCGGAGTTGGAGGACGTGCTCACCGATGTGCGGCGCATCACCAATGTGTGCAGTTTGCCTTTGCTCGTCGACGTGGATACTGGGTTTGGTCCTTCCGCCTTCAACATAGCTCGTACGACCAAGTCCTTAATTAAATCTGGTGTGGCCGCTATGCATATCGAGGACCAGGTGGGAGCGAAGCGCTGTGGGCATCGCCCCAATAAGGAATTAGTGTCCAGGCAGGAGATGGCGGACCGAATCAAGGCCGCGGTGGATGCACGCTCGGACCTCAGTTTCGTCGTCATGGCAAGGACAGACGCACTTGCTAGCGAAGGGCTTGAGAAAACCCTCGAACGTGCCTGTTCCTACGTCGAAGCGGGCGCGGACATGATTTTCGTCGAGGCCGCCACGGAACTACGAACCTACGAGACCTTTGCACAAGCAACGGGCGTTCCGATATTGGCAAACATCACTGAGTTTGGAACAACACCGCTCTTCACAACCAAGGAACTCGCCGGTGCTGGCGTCCGGATTGCCCTGTATCCCCTTTCCGCGTTTCGTGCAATGAACAAAGCGGCGGTGAATGTGTTCACAGCAATACGGCGCCATGGCACGCAGGCGAGTGTTGTCGACACGATGCAGACGCGCAAGGAGCTATATGACGTAATTCGATATCACGAATTTGAAGAACAGCTAGATCGTCTCTTTGCAAGGAAGAATTGACCGGCTGGGCTTGGGACGATTTTCGGGATTTGCCGATGGCCGAGTGACCCGCCAAAAAAGACATCGCCTATCGTGAGACATTTCGTCATGAGCGAGAATCAGGTAACGGCTAAGAAGTCGGTCGCCCTATCTGGAGTGAGCGCCGGAACCACCGCACTATCTACGGTGGGCAGCGGGGGCAAGGACCTGCACTACCGCGGATACGACATCCTGGATCTCGCTACACGGTGTGAATTCGAAGAGGTCGCCTATTTGTTAATCTATGGCAAGCTCCCGGATTCAGAAGCTCTTAAGACATACAAGGCGAAACTCAAATCGCTTCGTGGGCTGCCTGCCGCAGTAAAAGCGGTGCTGGAAGCACTGCCTGCGTCGCAACATCCAATGGACGTTCTGCGAACGGGCGTCTCGGCCTTGGGTTGCAATTTGCCGGAAAGGGAAGACCACAATCATCCAGGTACCCGCGCTCTTGGCGACAAGGTTATGGCCTGCCTGAGCTCCATGCTCCTCTATTGGTACCACTATGCAACGAACGGCCGGCGGATTGATGTAGAGACCGATGACGATTCCCTCGGCGGGCATTTTCTTCGCCTTCTGCATGGCAAAAACCCGAGCGAGCTGTGGGTCACCGCGATGCATGCCTCCTTGATCCTATACGCGGAACATGAATTCAACGCTTCCACCTTCACAACGCGCGTTATCGCCAGCACCGATTCGGACTTCTATTCCTCCATTGTTGGCGGAATCGGCGCACTGCGCGGACCGAAGCATGGCGGTGCCAACGAAGTGGCTTTTGAGATCCAGAATCGTTATGAAGACCCGGAGGAAGCGGGACTCGATATTCGGAGACGTCTCGAGGCAAAAGAAATCATCATTGGCTTCGGACACCCCGTGTACACGATCAGAGATCCGCGAAACGAAATCATAAAGGAAGTAGCGCGCAAATTATCCGTCGCATCCGGGTCCACGAGGCTCTTCAACGTCGCCGAGCGTATCGAGTCGGTGGTCTGGGAGACCAAAAAACTGTTTCCCAATCTGGATTGGTTTAGCGGGGTTGCTTATCATTTGATGGGTATTCCGACGGCAATGTTCACGCCGCTATTTGCGATCGCGCGCACTTCCGGTTGGAGCGCACACGTAATCGAACAGCGGGTCCACAAGAACATCATCCGGCCTTCCGCGACTTACATTGGACCCGAAAATCTGACGTTCGTTCCCATCGTCGATCGCAGTTGAATCCGGTTATTCGACTAGGACAAAACGTGACGCGAGCTAGCCTGTCAAATGTCCGTCCGGAACCTGACCAAGTCATTACGGATATCGCGGACTATGTAACCAAGTACGACGTTTCTAGTGAACTTGCATACGAGACGGCCCGGTACTGTTTGATTGACACCCTTGGATGCGGTCTGGAAGCGCTGCAATATCCGGAATGCACGAAACTATTGGGACCGATCGTTGCCGGCACCGTCGTCCCCCAAGGCGCAAAGGTGCCGGGTACTCGCTTCCAGCTCGATCCGGTTCAGGCTGCCTTTAATATCGGTGCCATGATCCGCTGGCTGGATTTCAACGACACTTGGCTTGCGGCGGAATGGGGACATCCTTCTGACAACGTTGGAGGAATACTGGCGGTCGCAGATTGGCTGTCGCGGACTGCGATGGCCTCCGGCAAGGTCTCCCTGAAGATCCGAGATGTCCTGACGGCTATGATTAAAGCTCACGAGATTCAGGGGTGTCTTGCCCTGGAGAACTCTTTCAACAAAGTGGGACTGGATCATGTCGTTTTGGTAAAGGTCGCCACTACGGCCGTAGTGGCCCAAATGCTCGGAATGACGTTCGACGAAATCGTCAATGCGGTGTCGCTTGCTTGGGTCGACGGACATAGCCTTCGCACTTATCGGCACGCTCCAAACACGGGTTCCCGCAAGAGCTGGGCGGCAGGTGACGCAACCAGCCGAGGGGTTAGGCTCGCTTTGATCGCCAGGACGGGGGAGATGGGCTACCCGTCGGCCTTAACTGCTAAGACCTGGGGCTTCTACGATGCTCTGTTCCGCGGAAACGAGTTCGTTTTTCAGCGCTCCTACGGCACCTACGTTATGGAGAACGTGCTATTCAAGATATCGTTTCCAGCTGAATTTCATGCGCAGACAGCCGTTGAAGCGGCCATGAAAATACATGAACAGTTGCAACGGGGCAAAAGAGGATTGGCGGATATCGAGAGAATTACGATTCGCACTCACGAAGCATGCCTGCGGATCATCGACAAGAAGGGACCGCTCCATAACCCGGCCGACCGTGACCACTGTATCCAGTACATGGCCGCGGTGGCACTGATCTTCGGCAGGCTGACGGCCGCGGATTACGAGGACGAAGCCGCCAAGGATCCGAGAATCGATATCTTGCGAAACAAGATGGACTGCGTCGAAGACCCCCGGTTCACGCGTGATTATCACGACCCCGATAAACGTTCAATAGCCAACGGTCTGACGGTCAAATTCAGGGACGGGCAAAAATTCGATGAGGTCTTGGTTGAGTATCCAATTGGCCACAAGTCTCGGAGGAAAGAGGGAATACCTCTGCTCGAAGCCAAGTTCGAGAAAAATCTCGCCCTACGTTTTCCGGCAAAGCAAGCGCACGCGATTCTAGACCTGTCTTTGAATCAGTCCTCCCTTCAAGAAACAGCAGTGAACGACTATGTCGATCTTTTTGTCATTTGACAGTTTACTAATGGAGAAGGCCTGGGTAATGCGCGCGGCCGCTCGCCCCGGGGCTCCATTGCGGCTGCCGAAATCGACTGAGGTATTATGACGGAAGGAAGAGCGGTAGTCATTTTGGGCGCTGCCCGCACTCCGATCGGCAAGTACGGCGGATCACTCAAGGATATACCACCTACTGATTTGGGCGCCTTTGCGGCCCGGGAAGCGATAATACGAGCCGGCATTGATGCGAAGGAAGTGGATCAAGTGGTCTTTGGGAATGTGATTCACACCGAAGCCAGGGACATGTATTTCGCAAGAGTTGTCGCCCTTCGCGCGGGCATTAGAGTCGAGTCGTCGGCGCTCACCGTGAATCGACTTTGCGGGAGCGGCCTGCAGGCGATAGCATCCGCTGCTCAGGAGATTCTTCTCGGCAACGCGGATGTAAGCGTGGCTGGCGGGGCCGAATCGATGAGTCGAGCTCCTTACTGGATGACTGGATTGCGTTGGGGCCAACGCATGAACAACGCTATCGCCGTCGACGTCATGGTCGGAGCCCTAACGGACCCGTTCGATGAAACCCACATGGGGATTACTGCTGAGAATATCGCGCGGCGATGGGGCATCTCTCGTCAGGATCAGGACGCGCTGGCTTTGGAAAGCCATAGACGCGCTATCGATGCGATCCAGTGCGGCCGATTTAGGGAAGAAATCGTACCGGTCGAATTAGCCGGGAAGGGCCAACTTCGCCGGTTCGAGAATGACGAGTCTCCCAAGTCGGATACGACTCTCGAAAGTCTCCAAAAGCTCAAGCCGGCCTTCGAAACGAACGGCACTGTTACGGCGGGCAACGCGTCCAGCATTAATGATGGTGCTGCAGCGATTGTCCTAATGGAGCAGGGTGTTGCTTCTGATCGCGGTTTGAAGCCGATGGGAAGATTCGTCGACTGCGTTGTTTTGGGCGTTGAGCCAAAGTATATGGGGATTGGTCCGGTTCCCGCTGTCAAGAAACTCCTGCAGAGGACGGGCATACGTCTTGAGGAAATCGATGTGTTCGAAGTCAACGAGGCTTTTGCAGCCCAGGGATTAGCCGTCATTCGAGATCTGGGACTTCCGATCGATAAGACAAACAACAACGGCAGCGGAATTTCACTTGGGCATCCGATCGGTGCAACCGGGGCAATTCTGGTGGTCAAGGCACTTTATGCGTTGCGCCGCACCGGCGGCCGCTTCGCTTTGATCACCATGTGCATAGGAGGCGGGCAAGGAATTGCCGCGATCATTGAGGCCTCGAACTCAGGCGCCGCACGAGGCTCTTTCTAACGAAAGCCGCCTAGATGACCTGACCGGGACTTTTTGTACCAGCAGGAGTGGAGCGAGAATTCACTCTGGAGGGAAGCTGGTATCCCAATCAGGAAATACAAGCCGGAGCAGATCGTGACGCTGCTGCGGCAGGCCGAGGTGGGGCTGGCCAACGGAAAGACCACGCCACAAGTCTGTAAAGAAGCTGAAATCACAGCACAGACCTGCTACCGCCGGCGGAAGGAATTCGGCGGGCTAAAACTCAATCAAGCCAAACGGCTCAAATCAAGGAATCGTACGGGCAAGATGGAAGACATCGTCTCGATCGCGTTGAATATTCCTTTCCAGCTTTGAGAGCGCGAGGTCGTAAGAGTGCAGTGCAAATATACGAAGCGCAGAAACGCATCAGCGTGCATTTCCGTTCATCTTTCATCGTAATTCTCTGGGACTGCCGCGATGGTTGCGAAGTGGAGAATGAAGAGGGCCTGATTTTTCCGCTAGATCCTGAATCTTACCAGCAAGGGTACGAGGATCAATTGCGAGAGCGTCGATACCGACTGTAGGCCGGGAAAAACCATAAAGTTGGGTCGTTACAAATCCGCCCATGCAGACGAGGCGCTCCAAGTTTTCGGGCAGTAAATACTCGGGGCCGTAGATGATTCTCAGGTACTCGCGCCCACGGCACTTAATGGCCGGCTGAACCAGGCCCAGCGCCCACGCACAATGAAGTCGAAAGGCTTCAGCACCATCCCTTCACCGCCGCGACCGGTCAACTCCTCCCACCACCGAATGGTTTTCTTCAGCGCTCGCAGTGTCGGCCACGTCCACCTGTCTACAAGGCGTTCCGAGCAGCAGTCCGTCACTGGCTTTGCAGACCTCTGCGAGTTTTTCCATGTGCCAGACGTGATCGCGCTGGATGTGAACTTGGCCTTCGGTTGCCAGCAGATGAAGCGCGGGAACAGGCGCAGCCACTAGCGGAGAAGGGATTTGCGTTGTGTCTGATTCCGGCGCGGGAGCGCCTCGGTGTTGGTGTTCTGACGCGCCTAAGGCACGCGTCAGCGAGCTTTACGAAGCACGTCTTCCACTTTTTCGAGTAGCGCGGCCGCGGCGAATGGCTTAGGGAACACCGCAAATCCTTCCAGCGTCATCCGATATTGAACCCGATCATCGTCGATCAGGCCCCCCACCATCAGAACTCGTAGTCCGTTACACTTGGTGCGCAGGAATACCGCCGCGTCATAGCCCGAAATGCTTTCAATGTACGAGTGGATGACTAACAGATCCGGCGTGGCCTGTTTCAGCCTGTCGATGGCCGCTCCCAAGTCAGCTGCCGGCAAAACTGAATATCCCGCTTTCTCCAATGTTTCCTGAATCACTGAACGCACAATCGGATCGGAAGTCAGAAGTAAAATCGTTGCTTTCATCGCTAAGTGTCCCCGTTCATCGCACTTCTTTGGTTGTGGCCGGTTGATTTTCGTCGGTTACCTTGTGGTCGGCTCCGGGCCCGGCGCCATCTGCTGCTGCACTTGCGCGCCGGCTGCGCTTTCCAGGAACCAGCCGATGAAGGCGGTCCACAATCCGTTCACAACGTTGCCTCGCAGCGCCTGCCATACCCCCACCATAATAAGTAGGAAGCCGAAGAACCGGCCGGTGCTGGCGGCGATCAGGGTGGCGCGCCGGAAGTTCTTGTTCACTTCCCAAACAATGGCACGAAAAACCCGGCCACCATCGAGCGGGAATGCCGGGATGAAGTTGAACACCCCGAGGATGCCGTTGATAAGCGCGAGATACTTGACCACCGCCAGAGCCGGCGGCGTGTGTGCGAACAATGGCTCTGATGCGTAAAAGAGTGCCGCGAGCGCAAGACTCGTCAGCGGCCCGACAACGGAAATCAGAAATTCAGCCGCGGCACTTGGTGGTTCCCCAACGATCTGGGAGATTCCGCCAAAAATAAATAACGTGATGCGGCTAACCGGGATCTTGTAGCGCAGGGCCACCCAGGAATGGGCCAGCTCGTGCACAACGATGCTCACGAAAAACAGAATGGCCGTCACCGCCCCCATCAACCAGTATTCCCCGGTGGTCCCGCCCTTGAATTCAGCCGGATAATAGTTGTCGGCCAACATCCAGGTGGTCAGCGCGGCGACCAGGAACCACGAATAGTCCAAATCGATAGGGATTCCAAGGATGCGTCCGATGGGAATGGTATGGCGAAACACAATTCACCTCGCTTGCCGTGAAAAGCGACCCTGACCTTCAAGTGATGGGCGTCGCTTTAAGTATCGTGCTCTACGTCGAATGGCCAGTGAATCGTATGGTGCGAGAGAGGTGACGACCCCGGCTTCTTCATCCCGGTCGTCACAACGCGTAGGATTTGAAGTTGTGAACCATAGATCAGAACGCGTGGAGCTTCGCTACCATATAGACGACGAGTTATTGTGCCACAGACTGATCAAATCCTATCCCAGGCAGAGTTGATGTCAAGTCCGCGCCCGGCAAACCACCTGGTTCACTTCTCCTTCGAGTATAGGAATGCCGGCAGGGTGTTCCCTGGGGTGTACACCGCATGATGCTCTTCAGACGTCAGGAACGCGCGCTCGGCTTGCGTACAGAAACCACTGAAGCGGTGTAACGGTC
>Ga0302326_10004771_pt1 | contig 31189 bp, 35 predicted proteins | sample Palsa_T0_3_FD_202264 | JGI IMG/M metagenome (GOLD analysis project Ga0302326, IMG submission 202264) | Peat permafrost microbial communities from Stordalen Mire near Abisko, Sweden - Palsa_T0_3 | ecosystem: Environmental > Terrestrial > Soil > Palsa > Peat permafrost | place: Sweden: Abisko...
GCCAACCTGCGAGGTTTTGTGAGTCGAGAGGTTGTCGGCGATTACGTGGATCTCCTTGCCGCGTGGCTGGTTCACGACGATGTCGGCGAGGAACGCGACGAACTCCGCGGAAGTATGGCGGGCAGCGGTCTTGCCAAGGACCTCACCGGTTTTGGTGTTGAACGCGGCGTACAGAGACAACGTGCCGTGTCGGAAGTACTCAAAGCCGTGGCGCTCGGCACGGCCCGGAGAGAGTGGCAACACCGGGTCCTTGCGGTCGAGCGCTTGGATGGTTGTTTTCTCATCGACGCAGAACACCGCCGCATGGGCCGGCGGGTTCAGATACAGTCCAATGATGTCTGCCGCCTTGGTTTCAAAGTCCGGGTCATTGGTTGCCATGTAGCGATCAAGCCGCTGGGGCTTCAAACCGTGCTTGGCCCAGACCCGCGCCACCATCATGTGGCTGACTTTAAGCTGACTGCCCAGCTTGCGCGTGCTCCACTGAGTCGAGCCGTCTGGCGCCTTACGTTTGACCGTCCAGTCCAGGATGCGAGCCTCCAGTGCCGGCGTAAGCGTGCTGGCCTCCTGTCCGGCGTGACGGCTGAACAGCCCAGCCAACCGCTCCTCTCGAAAGCGCTTCATCCAACGGCCAATGAACGCATCGTTGCAGTCCAGTTTGTCGCGTATCACTTTCCACGTATGGCCTGCCTCCAGCAGCAGAATCAGTCGTGCGCGTCGCGCATCGTCGGCACGCCCGCTCCGCTTCCCCGCTCGCTGATCCAGTTCCATACGTTCCGCTTCCGTCAGTACGATCGTGGCTTCCATGCCCACTATCATACTATCGTTTCATCTGTTACAGTCCACTAGTAACGAGCTGAAAGTCCATGTGGGGATTTCGGCAGAAGAACGAAAAAGAGAAAATTATCGAGAGTGGATTCATGCTGGTGCGCTGTGACCTGCGCATTGCAGAACGCCGAGGAATTTGTTCCATGGGCCTACGGCTTCGCGATATTGGTGCGCGAGGATGCGGGTGATCTGGTGGAGGTGGGTGAGGTCGTGGACCGTCCATGCGGCGATCAGTTGGGACAGCTTTGCTGTGCCGAGGGCCGGGTGCTGGCCGCGCTTGGCGAGGTCGTCGGGGCTCAGGTTCCAGGCGCGGAGTTCGCTCAGGGTTTCCGAGCGGAGCTGGGCGAACTCGTCGAGTAACTGAGGCAGGGATTTTCCTTTGCGCTCGTCTACATGGCCGAAGCGGCGAAAGGGATCGAAGGACTTGGTCTCGCCGAATTGCAGGATAGTTTGCGCACGGGGCTCCCAATTGGTGCGGTCGGTGTAGAGCAAATGAGCGACTACATCGATGGGGGTCCATGTATTTTCGCCTTCGTTGGCCTTGGTCCATGCGTCGGGCAGGTCGCGGAGGAGTGCGTTGAGTGTGGACGGGGTGCGGGCGAGAAGAGCGATGCTGTTGGGTAGGTTGAAGTCCATCGGGGCCTCGGCTGGTGCGTAGAAGTAGTATGCCGGAGCGGTGAGGCAGGTTCGTGCTTGTTTCAGCTTCGGAAAAGCAGGTCCTTCGCTTCGCTTTCCCCATCGCGTCAAGAGACGCGCTGGGGCCCCAAACACGCTCCTCTCAGGATGACAATTCAGTGGGTTTGGATTCGTGCTTTCCCACCCTAGCCGCAAATTGCGCGGCTAGGATGGGGCGCCCATGTTCGGGGCAGATTCAGTTTCATGGAAAGATTGGTGGCGAGTGGGAGGCACTTATGATGAATGCATTGGAGACAGATCGTTGGTGAAGAGCTTTATGAAGCTTGGCGCGATGATGGCGGTGTTTGCTGCGCTTGTGGGCGGAATTACGAGGGCGCAGGAGAAGCGGACGCCGACTGAGGATGGGATTGCGTATGGCGTGGCGGATGGACAGACGCTAACCATGGATTACTACGCGCCGAAGGGTCCATTGGTGCATGGCGAATCGCAGCATCCGATCGCGATCATCATTCATGGGGGCGGGTACCACGGTGGAGACGCGAAGAGCGGCAGCGAGGCTTATGTGGCGGATTTTCTGGCACCCGCGGGGTATGCGGTGTTTTCCGTGAATTACCGGTTAGCGCCAAAGTACCCGTATCCCTATATGGTGATCGATGTGCAGAGGGCGGTGCGGTTCATTCGGCACAACGCGAAGAAGTGGGATGCGGATCCAGACAAGATTGCGCTGGTGGGCGGTTCGGCGGGGGGATTCCTGAGCAACATGGTGGGGTTGTTGAATGCGCCGGGCGATCTGAATGCGCCGGATCTGGTCGATCGAGAGAGTGCGAAGGCACAGGCGGTGGTGAGTTTGTTCGCGCAAAGCAGTTTCGAGTTTGTGCCGCTGAATGCGGATGTGCATCGGCTGCTGGAGCCGCTGATTGCGGAGAAAGGCGAGAAGGAAGCGATTCGCGAGGCTTCGCCGATTACGTATGTGAACAAGGACGATCCGCCGTTTCTCGAGATTCTTGGCGATCAGGATGAGTACATTCCATTTTCCGAGGCGACGAATTTGCAGGACGCGCTGCACAAGGTGGGAGTGCGTTGCGACATCATCCGGATACCTGGCGGCAAGCATGGAACGGGCGGATGGAACAAGCTGCCGGGCGTTCCCGACTGGGAGCGAGAGATGACGGAGTGGCTGAATGCGCGACTGCATCATGAGGGGGTGATTGGTGAGGGGATTCGAGCACGGGTTGCTGTTACCGCCTCTCCGCAGTGAACGGGCTCTCCTACTCTTTGCGCAGAAGGCGCGCAAAGGCGGGCACTGGAGCGAGTGCGGATCGGAGCGCGGTTAGTTTAGGTTCGTTGCTTTCGCAGGTCTCAAGAAGAGGGACCCTTCGACTGCGCTCAGGGCAGGCTCTGGGGCACCCACTTTCGTTGTGATTGAAGCTTCCTGAGAATCTGGTTACCAGGGGAGTGGTTTGCCGAGGTGGAAGTAGCCGCCGGTGGGGCCGCTGTCGGGTAGCGTAGCCAGTGCGGCGCTGGTTTTTCCGCCTTCGCTCAATTCCATCGGCGCCTGATCACCGCCCATGTCGGTTTTTACCCAGCCAGGATGCGCGGAGTTGACCTTGACTTTTGTGTCGCGGAGTTCGTAAGCGAGGTGGACGGTGAAGGCATTGAGCGCGGTCTTGGATGCGTCGTAGGCGAAGGACTTGGCGTTGTAGATGGGGGAATTGGGGTCGGCCTGCAGGGTGAGCGAGCCGAGGATGCTGGACAGGTTGACGATGCGGCCCGCGGGACTCTTCTTGATGAGCGGCAGGAGTTTTTTGGTGAGCGCGATGGGCGCGAAGAAGTTGGTGGCGAAAACCTTGTCGAGGACGTCGAGCGGAACGTCGGACGCTGAGTGCTCGGGACCGGTGCCGGGAAATTTGCCTGCGGCAACGCCAGCGTTGTTGATGAGGATATCGAGGCGGCCGTACTTCGAGTTGAAGTAGTCGTAGGCGGCTTGATGATCGGATGAATTGGTGATGTCGAATTTGAGCACGTCGGCATCGACGCCTGCCGCGCGCAATTTGGCGACGGCTTCTTCGCCTTGCTTTTGGTCGCGCGAGCCGATGACGACCTTCGTATCCGGGGATTTGAGGTCAAGTGCGGTCTGGAAACCGAGTCCGCGATTTCCGCCTGTGATGAATGCTACTTTTTGAGGCATGAGGGAAGATCTCCTGTAACCCGTTGGATTCAGGATGGTACGAGAAGGGTGCAGAGAATCGACGGGCAAAATGCGGAGCGAATTCTTGCACCGATATGCTGTTGCGGCGATGCTATGTGTCAGGTATCGTTCAAACCAGGTCCACGCCATTTATGCGCCTTTCTAATTCCCCGGAAGAGGACGCGGCGGCTGCGGCCCAGCAGGAACCGGTCGAGCTCGCTCAATCCGCGTTGGAGAACCTGTTCGATGTATCTCCCGACGCGATATTTGTCACGGACGCCGCAGGGGTGATCCGTGGCGCGAATCCGCGCGCGGCGGAGCTGTTTGGTTACACACAGATCGAACTGTTTGGCCAGCCGATTGAGAATCTGGTTCCGGAGCGATTTCGGGGACGGCATCCCAGTCATCGCGAAAACTACAATGCGCATCCCCGGGCGCGGCAGATGGGCGCGGCGCTGAATCTGTTTGGGCTGCGCAAGGACGGGACGGAGTTCCCTGTCGACATCATGCTGAAGCCGATGGAGACGGCGTCGGGTCCGGTGGTGTTGAGCTTTGTGCGCGATGTGACCGAGCAGCGGCTTGCGCTGGAAGAATTGCGGCGGACCGATTTGCAGCTTCGTTCAATCTTGGAAAGCGTGAGCGATTGTGCAATCTACCTATTGGACAAGGATGGGTGTGTCGCGACGTGGAATCCGGGCGCGGAGCGGATCAAAGGCTACGCGGCGGCCGAAGTGCTCGGGTCGCATTTTTCGCGGTTCTTTATTCATGAGGATGTGGAGCGAGGCAAACCGGCGGAGCTGCTAAGGCTGGCCGCGGTGCGCGGACGGTGCGCGGACGCGTGGAGCAGGAAGGCTGGCGGGTGCGCAAGGATGGATCACGCTTCTGGGCCGATGTGGTGCTGACGGCGATACGAGATGCGACGGGCGAGGTGACCGGGTACGCAAAAGTCACACGGGATTTCACGGATCGCAAGCGCGCGGAAGAAGCGGTGATGCTGCAATTGAGCAATGCGCTGCTCTCGAATACGGACGTGCGGAAATTGCTGGAGGCGATTTCGGCGAGCTTGCGCGAAGTGGTTCCTCACGACAGAGCGGCCCTGGCGCTCTATGACGATGCGAAGGGGGATATGGCAGTGCAGTTTCTGGGGCCGGAGGAAACCTCCACTCTTCCCGGTGACAGACGCGCTTCGATGGAAGGAACGGTGTCGGGGATGGTTTTTCGCACCGGGGAGCCGGTTCTGCTGCAGCGCTTATCGGACGCCGCTTACGCCCCTTCGACTATCCAAACCCTGACCCGGCTCGGGATGCAGTCCGGCTGATGGGTTCCGCTGGCCCATAACGGCAAGACCATCGGGACGATGGGAGTACTCAGCCGGCTTGAGGGCGGGATCAGCCAGGAAGACTTAAACATCCTGTCAAAGATTGCGGTGCAAGTTGCCATGGCCGTGGACAATTCCATTGCATTCCGAAGTATTGCGGAAATGCGCGACAAGCTGACCCAGGAGAAGCAGTATCTCGAAGACGAGATCAATCTTGAGAACCGCTTTGAAGACATTGTGGGTGAAAGCGCCGGGCTGCGGCACGTACTGAAAGAGATTGAGACGGTGGCACCGACCGATGCGACGGTACTTATTCAAGGCGAGACCGGGACGGGCAAAGAGCTGCTGGCGCGCGCGATTCACCTGCTGAGTCGGCGTAGCGAACATACATTTATCAAGCTGAATTGCGCGGCGATACCCGCTGGGTTGCTGGAGAGCGAGCTGTTTGGGCACGAAAAGGGCGCGTTTACGGGCGCGATTGCGCGGAAGATGGGGCGACTGGAGCTGGCCCACTAGGGGACGCTTTTTCTGGATGAAGTGGGGGAGATGCCGCTCGATTTACAGCCCAAGCTGCTGCGCGCGCTGCAAGAGCGGGAGATTGAACGGCTGGGCGGGACTCGGCCGATTGCTGTGAATGTGCGGTTGATCGCCGCCACCAATCGCGACCTGGCAAAGATGGTGGCCGAGAAGCAATTCCGCAGCGACCTTTTTTATCGGCTGAAGGTATTTCCGATTTTCTCTCCGCCCCTGCGAGAGCGTGCCAACGATATTCCGGTACTGGTGCGGCACTTTGTGGCGACACACAGCCGGCGGATGGGAAAGACGATCGATACGATTCCCGAGGAAGCGATGCGGGCATTGACCCGGTGGAGCTGGCCGGGGAACATTCGCGAACTCGAAAACCTGCTGGAGCGGGCGGTAATTCTGACGCGGGGATCGGTACTGTATGTTCCGCTGGCGGAGTTGCAGGTTTCTGAGGAAGTGGCCGCCGACCTGGAGAATCCGACGCTTCAAGCGGCGGAGCGGGAGCACATTCTGCGCGTCCTGCGCGAGGCGAAGGGGCAGATTGGCGGCGCGGATGGTGCGGCGGAACGGCTGGGATTAAAGCGGACTACCTTGAACTCTAAATTAAAGAAGCTCGGCATCGAGCGAAGTGACTATATGTAGTCCTGGTGACGAGATATCGTCATCGTCCCGTCGTCACTCAATGGTTCGACCTCTCCGGAAGAATCTGCCATTGAACTTATAACTCCCTTATTTCTCAGCGGACAATTGAGTGGGTTTAACGCGCGGCCGAGTTTGGCATAGCAGTTGCAATATAGATGGCATGTTACGAATCACCATCCACGAGAAAGAAAGCGAAATGGAACTCGTGCTGGAAGGACGAGTCGTGGGGCCGTGGGTTGAAGAGTTAGATCGCGTCTGGGTAGAAACGGCTCCCCGGCTTGGATCAAGAAAGCTATCGATCGATTTAAGGAATGTGACGTACGCGGATTCGGGTGGCAAGCGCGTTCTGAGAAATATCTTTTCCCAATCAGGCGCCGAGCTCGTTGCCAATTCCCTGGGGAGTCAGGATCTGGCCGGAGATGTTCTCCGCAGCTAAATCGCAAACAGTATTGCCGAGGAGGTTCGGAATGCAAGCGATCCATGATGGCGTTGAGAGTTGTGGCGGTGAATCGCAGTATCAGGCGCAGTTTCCTACGCTGTGTCAGAATCCGTTTCCCGGCGAACTGTTCAAGAAATTTTCACCTGCGGCGCTGAAGGATCTGTCGTCGCTTGCTGCTTCCTCGTCGTATCCGGCGAACTACGCCTTGTATTCGGAAAAAGAAGAGTTGCACGGGATTTATATCGTGCTCGAGGGTGAAGTAAAACTCTCGATCAATTCAAGCGAAGGACGCAGGCTGAGTTTGCGGATTGCGCGCAAAGGCGACATTCTTGGGCTGGCTTCGGCGCTGTCGGGAAGCACGTACGAAACGACGGCCGAGACGGTGTACCCATCCAGGCTAGTTCCGATAGGCAGGCGGGAGTTTCTTGGCTTCATGATCCGTCATCCCGAGGCTTACCAAGTGTTCAGCGAAGAGCTGACGCGCGAATTCACAATGGCCTGCGAGCAATTGCGGACAGTGGGGTTGTCGTCATCCGCGCCGGAGAAGCTGGCGCGCCTGCTGCTGGACTGGAGCGAGAATGGGCAGACCCTGGAGCCAGGGGCGAGGTTCCGGTTCTCGATGACGCACGAGGAGATTGGCGAGTTCATTGGGGCATCGCGCGAGACGGTGACGAGAACGCTTAGCGTGTTCAAGCATGAGCGGCTTGTCGCATTCAATGGTTCCATCTTGACGATTCCCAGCAAGGCGGCGCTGGCGAGTTATGCGGGATGTTAGGGATTTCATCTATATATCTATTTACCCATTCTTTCTTAGTTGGATTAGAGGCGGGACGTTGGAGTAAAGGCAACAGGCACGATTAGAGGCAGCAGGCTGGATTAAAAGCAAGGCGTTCGATTAGAAGCAGGACGATACATACGTCGATCATTCAGGAAGTAGATTCTTAAGCCACGGCGGGGACGAGATTCCGCCGTGGTGCAAATCAACCCTCCCTCAAAGACTTAATGCGAATGCCGTCACGGTAGAATGTCAACCAACATCTCCGTGGAGGCATTATGCATCAAGCTCTTCTCGCAGTTCTTGCCCTTGTGTTCTCTCTTCCTGCCGCGGCGCCTTTGCTGGCGCAGGGTGCGCCGCCGCAGGGCGGAGCGGATCAGCCCTACACTGTCGAGTACTACTACAAGGTGCAGTGGGGGCATCAGCAGGAATTTCTGGATCTCTTCCTTAGAAATCATTACCCGCTTTTGAAGCGGATTGTGGCGACGGGACGGATGCTGTCGGTGAAGATCGACGCCCCGGCGTATCACACGACCGAAGATGGGCGGTGGGATTATCGCGTGACGATTCGGTTCAAGAATTCGACGGTGGCTACGACTTCGAATCCCGACGAAGAGGCGATCATCAAAGAGCTTTGGCCGGATCAGGAAAAGTACAAGAAAGAAGAGCAGCGGAGGTTTGAGATTTTGGCGGGGCATTGGGATTTGCCGGTGACGGAGATAACGCCAAAACAGTGAAACAGAGAAGCAGAGAAGCAAGGAACAGGGAACAGGGAGCAGGGAACAGGGAACAGGGAACAGGGAACAGGGAACAGGGAACAAATTGCGGCTCGCAGGCCACATCGACTGACCACTGATAACTGACCACTGATAACTTACCACTGATAATCAATCGAAGCGGTGGCGCCAGCGGTGGACGAGATCTTCGGCGGCGGCGGGCCAGTTGGGAAATTCGAATTGGAAGCCGGCATCTTGCAGGCGGGTGGGGACTACGCGGCGGCTTTTCAGGATCAACTCGGTTTCGGTGCGCAGGAAGAATGCGCCGATTGCGAGGAGCGGCGAAGGGATTGGCAGGCCATTGGGGACGTCCCAGGCTTCGCGCAGGATTGCCATAAATTCGCGATTGGGGAGCGGGTTCGGTGCGGCGATGTTGATGGGACCGGCGAGATCGTCGCGGGCGATGAGGAAGTCTACTGCGCGTGCGAAATCGGAGTCATGAATCCATGAAACGAATTGACGGCCGTTGCCTTGATGGCCGCCGAGGCCGACGCGGACCAAGTTCGAAAAAATTGCGAATGCGTTGCCGGGAATTGCGCTGAAGAGGATGGCGGAACGCATGGCCACTTTGCGCGTGCGGGGCGTGGGTGTTTCAAAGAAGGCGGACTCCCAGTCTTTGGCGACGCGGATGGAGAAGTTCCAGGTGTCGGGCGCGCGGCGAGTTTTGGAGATGAGTTCGTTGCCGCCGAGCTCGCCGGTGGAATCGTCCATTGGTCTGTCGAGGGCGTGGCGATAGATGGTGGCTGTCGATGCGTTCAGCCAGACTTTGGGCGGATCGGCTAGGCCGGCGATGACGCGATTGAGCAGGCGCGTGGTTTGGATGCGCGAATCGTAGATGGCCTGGCGATTGGCGGGATGGTAGCGGCAGTTGACGCTGCGGCCTGCGAGGTTGATGCAGACGTCGGCTCCTTCGAGATGCTCGGTCCATGGGCCGAGGTTTGCGCCGTCCCAGAAGACGGTTTGCCAGGGGGCGGTGAAAGGGCCGCGCGTGAGGATGGTGACGTGATGACCGCGCTCTTGAAAATAAGGCGCGAGGATCTGACCTATCTGGCCGCTACCGCCGGGCATGACAATGCGAAGCCTGCGCGCTTGGGCGGCAGGAACGATCTGCATTTCCCCAGCGTACAGTGCCGGTCAGGCTTAGGGTTGAACGGGCGGAGGCGGTGGGGGAGGATAGTAGCCGGCGGCGTAGAGCTGGCGGTGGCGATAATTCCGGATTACGCCCACGATGAGAGCGGCGATTCCGCCGAGGATCATTAGTGGAATCAGGAGAAGCCAGCCGGGCTCAATGACCCGGTTGCCGGTGACGGATGCCGAATCCGCGGAACGGACGGTGCCGAACATCGCCACCATGTCGTTGCCGACGGAGGCGTTTTCGCCGAGGTGAATGGTGCCGAAAAAATCTACCACATCATGGGAGATGGTGGCGTTGTCGTCGATGTGCACGTTGCCGAAGAAGTTGACCACGTCATGATTTGAGTGCGTGGCGATGTGGACATCTCCGAAGAAGACGACCACATCGTGATCGATGTCGCCTTTCGCATTGACACTGCAGAAGAAGCAGACGGCGTCATGAACCGACTCGCCGGGTGGCACAACGATGTCGGAGCCGAATTGGACGCGATCTCTGTCAGCTCGGGCGGGTGTGGAGGCGAGGGCTGCGAGCAATGAAGTGCAGGCAAGGATCGATCGGAGTTTCATCGGAGTCTCCTTTGGCTGGTACGAGCCGGTCCGGAGAAAAGTTCCGGTAAAGCGCCGGAACCTGCGCGGTTTCGCATCCAGTGTACGCCGGGTTTGGTGCGTAAGACGGAATGTTCGGGAAATTGAGGTTCGTGCTTTCCCACCCTAGCAGAGCTAGGATGGGGCACCCTTATCGAGCGGATCTACGCATCGCGAAACAGGTTCTTCGGGTGATTCAGGTATTTCGCGCTACCGTTCTGCATTAATTTTTGCAGGGTGCAGAGCGGCTGTCCAGTCTGCGGGGGAATCGACGAGCACGTCCGGGGGGATGGCTTCGAGGCTGCCGGGCGCGAGGCCGAAGGTGCAGCCGACGCACCAGGCGCCGGCGTTGCGTGCGGTTTGCACGTCGACCTGGCTGTCGCCGATCATGACGGTTTCTTCGGGGCGCGCGCCGGTTTCCTCCATCAGGGACAAGAGCCCTTTCGGGTCAGGCTTTTTGACGGGGAAACTGTCGCCGCCATAGATGTGGAGGAAATACGGTGCAATGCCGAGGCCTTCGCAAATGGCGCGGGCGGGGCGGACGGGCTTGTTTGTCAGCACGGCGAAGATGCGTGGCCTTCCGCCAAGTTCGTCGCGCAGGGCAGCGAGTGCTTCGACGGTGCCGGGATAGGTAAGGGTGAAGTCCAGATTATGCTCGCGGTAGTGCTGAATGAAGAAGGCGTACGCCGATTTGAATTCATCTTCGGGCACCTGGTCGACGGGCGTGCCATCTTCGGCCGCCAGGGCGCGGCGCACCATCATGGGTGCGCCATTGCCTACATAGCTGGCGATGAGATCGTCGGGCAGGCGTGGTCGGCCCGTGTGCTCCAGTGCGGAATTGACGCTGTTGCAGAGGTCCTGTGCCGTGTCAGCGAGAGTGCCGTCGAGGTCGAAGACGAGGAGTTTGAGGGATTCGACGGGGATTGGGCGGAAGACGCGGATCATGAAGACAGTGTACAGAGGGCAGGGAAAAGTGGGCGGGAATAGGGAATAGCAGGCAGCTTTGTGGCTTGCTTGGATTCGACGTGAACTTTGCGGGCTTAGGAGTAGCGAGCTCCGTCGATTTCTACCATGGGGCACCAGCGGCAGAATCTTATGTTGCGGCGCGGGGCGAGGCTGGAGTAGTCGGGCTGGGCCCAGAGGTGAAGGCCGAGGAGGCAGCAGAGATTGCGCAGAGTTCCCGCTTCGTGAGAGCGGTGCGGCCAGAAGCGCTGTAAGTATGCAGCGAGTTGCGCGTCGGGGGAATCGGCGACGATTTCAGGGTTTTTTTCGGACATGGGTTGCTCCTGCGCCGGTCTTGCCCCGCGGCCTGGGCTTTAATCTACTTTTGTTAGACACCGAGCTGGGCTGGAATGTTCGCGGATCTGCGTTGCGTGCGGCGAAGTGGACGTGGCGATGGACCAGGCGGACGGTGATTTTTTGAGAAGGAAGGAATTTGATTTGATGCTGAGGATGAATCGAGGCCGGTTTGGTGGTGTTTTGTTGGCGATGCTTTGTGGCCTTGCGATGCCGGTTGTCGCACAGACACACGAAAGCCAGGCACGGTTCGCTCCGGTGGCGCCGTCGGAGAGAATTCCGAATCTTGACACGCTGAAGGACGAGTTGAAGCAGTATCACGCTTGCACCTGCACGTGCGGTTGCTATGCGAAGGATCTGAATTTGCAGGCGGTACGGGCCATTGCTTTTTTGCGACAGAGGGCGGCGCGACGGGGTCCGAACGAGAAGCTGGCTGTGGTGCTTGATATCGACGAGACGACCCTGTCGAACTACGAGGAGATGGAGAAGGTGGGATTCGCGTATGACGCGAAGGTTTTCAATGCGTGGGTGGAGTCATTGAAGGCTCCGGCGATTCCCGGGACGCTGCGGATTTTCAACGAGGCGAAGCGGCTGGGTGTGAGCGTGTTTTTTCTGACTGGGCGAGGGGAGGCGGAGCGGGTGGCGACGGAGCAGAACTTGCGTGCGCAAGGATTCGATGGGTGGCAGGAACTGATTCTGCGGAAGCCGGGACAGAGCCCGTTGGCGGTTGTGTTCAAGTCGGCGGAGCGGGCCGGGGTTGTGGCGAAGGGCTACAAGATCATTTTGAATGTCGGGGACCAGTGGAGCGATCTGCGCGGCACGCCGGAGGCGGAGTATTCGGTGAAGTATCCCGATCCGTATTACTTTCTCAAATAGGATCGCTGGTGAAGCGGATGCTGTTTGGCAAAGCCCGAATTATCGGCAGGCTGCGTTGTGCGCCGAGGGAATCGCGAGAAACGTGATGCTTGCTGCGCTGAGCGAGACGGAGCGGGGGGGTTGTGGTGCGCCGTTCAGCGAAGGCAAATCGCCGTTCGGCGTGAGCTGCAATTCGACGCCGTTGAGCAGGACTGTGGGGCTCATCAGGTCGCTCGAGGTGAGGATGTAGCGGATGGATTTCGCCGGAAGATTGATTGACTGAGCGGTATTGCGATCGGCGTTGATGGCGAGAAGAGCCACTCCGCCTGGCTTGCCGCGTAGACAGTGCGCGTAGAGATAGAGGTTCGGCGATGGCGAGGCGCCGGTGTCGAGCACGGTCGTTCCCATGAGGCGACGCCATAGAACGGCGGACCAGTAGTTGGGGCGCGGCGTGAGCGTCGACTCATCGATGAACGCGTAGTCGCTGGCGGCAAGAGTGTTGTGGATGACGACTTTGACTCCGTGCTTGGCCAGGATGCCGAGCTGATTCAGATAGCGAAAACTATCAATGAAGTCCGATGCCCAGGGATCGCCTCCGCATGCGGTTTCGCCGGTTTCCGTGAGCCAGAGAGGCTTGCCTGGAGTGAAGCGGTCGCGGAGTGCGGCATAGAATTCTTCGTCGTGATTTGTGCGTGAAAGCCAATCGACCGTGAGTGCGGCTTCGGGCGTGGTGCCTCCGGCTGCGCCCATCCTTGCGCAGCGTTCGGAGACGGCGCCGTAGAAGTGGTAGGAGAAGGCATCAATGCCCGGGCCTTCGGCATTCAGGATGTCTTCTGACTTGATGAGATGCATGCCGGGCATGGGGCCCAGCGAGCCCGCTTCGCCCACACCACCGGGGCCAAGGATTTTCATTTCCGGATCGGCCTTCTGGATGAAGGCGTGGAAGGCATGGAAGTCGCGCGCATACGCGGCTGCGTCGTACCCTTTGGGAGCACCGCCCATCGAGGCGAATGTCGGTTCATTGAACATTTCGGCGGCGGCGATGCTGCCTCCGGCACTCCTTGTGTAGTTCAAAAGCTTCTGCGCTTCGACGGGGGTCCACACGCCGTTGGCGTCGCGGACGCCTGGGCTGATGGCGAAGGAGGTGACCAGCTTTGCATCGACGACATGGGAGAAATCGATGACACCGCGCCACTGCGCGCGGGTGAGGACTCCGTTGAAGCCAGCGGGTGGCGTCAACCCCGCGGACAAGGACCTGTCCGTGGGGGCCCCGGGTTTCGCGGGCGCGGGATCCTCGGAATCCTGAAAGTAAGTGGAGTTGGCCCAGGTGCCACTGACGCGCAGATAGGCCGGCCCGAGTGCAGCGGCGAGTTTGCGCAATTTTGGATTGGTGAGGTCGATGGGAGCGCGGTAGCGGTAGAGCGAGGCGGGCATGCCGCCGGGCGTGGGCTGTGCGGTGTCTGCTGGAGTATCGGTTTGGGTCTTGTAGGGGGCCCAAAAGCGGCCGCCGGTCACTTCGAGCATTTCAATGTTGTAGGACTGATAACGCTCATCGACTGTGCCGACGGCGGACATGGTTTTTGGTGTGAGCGCGAGTTGCTGTGCTGGCGCCTGGAGTGTTGCCGACAATGCAACGGTGGAAACAAACGCAATCACAGTGAAGCGTGGATTAGGGCGAATTTCATTCTTCATTAGGAATCCTGAGCGGTCGCTCCGGCAGCGTCCGCGATGGAACGGGAGCGATTGGCGCAACCCGACCACTCTAGTCTGTTGGGATTTGATTTGCCAAACGGAAGTCGTGAAAACGAATCAAGCTGACCTGATCGCGTCGATGGATGGTCTGCCTCTCTCGAGAGCTCAATGCGACGGCGGCCGTTTTGCATTCGTGCTTTCCCACCCAAGCAAAGCTTCGATGGGGTACCCATTTTCGCGGTGACTGACGGATTCAACCTGAGGTACTTCGACCTTCGGTGTAGGATGGGCGCATGAAAAGCTGGGTTCTTTTTCTGTTTGCGGTCGCGATGGCACCGCTTGCTTGGAGCGCGGAGAAACTTACGGCGACGCAGTTGGTTGAGTTGGCCAAGGCGCATGACGCGGGGCTGCGCGCGGGGATAGAGGCTGCATTCGACGCGAAGAAACTGGAAGCCGGGACGGCGTGGGCCGGGCATGGATCGCAGTTCTTTTTTGCTGTGGATTCGGAAACTGCGCCCATGCTGGTGATTGACGACTTTGCGGCGAAGCCCTTGGAGCCGCTTCCGGGAACGCATTTGTGGTATGCGACTGCGGATGTGGAGCCGGTAGGCAGGCTACACCAGTTTCATTATTTGGTAAACGGCGAGAAATTTGGCGGAAGCTTGGATGTGCCGGCGTTTGGGCCGTTGTCGTATCTCGAGGAGGGCGTGCCTTCGGGAAAGCTTTCGGAAAAGATTATCCACACGAGCAAGATTTATGACGGGATGAAGAGCGAGTACTGGATTTATGTTCCCGCGGAATATGACGCAAAGACGCCTGCGGCGCTGATGGTGTTTCAGGATGGGGGCGGATACATTCATCGGGATGATATCGACCCGACGCTGAACGTGATCGACAACCTGATCGCGCAGAAAAAGATTCCGGTGATGATCTGCGTGTTTATCAATCCGGGAGATATTGCGTATGCGCCGGGGACACCGACGTACAACTTCGTGAAAGCTTATGGCGATAAGTGGCAGCGGACGCTGAAGGATTCGATGCGGAGCACGTTATATGACACGGTGAGCGACCGCTATGCGCGGTTTTTGCGCGATGAGATTTTGGCCGATGTGGGGGCGAAGTACAACTTACGCAAGGATGCGTATAGCCACGCGATTACGGGACTTTCGTCGGGTGGGATTTGCAGTTTTGATGCGGCGTGGCAGATGCCGGATGAGTTCAGCCGCGTGATTTCGTGGATCGGGAGCTTTACGTCGATTCAATGGAAGGAGGATCCGGCGAACCCCGATGGCGGGCAGGATTATCCCGAGAAGATTTTGCGGGAACCGAAGCGCAACATCCGCGTGTGGCTGCAGGATGGGGCGAACGATATGGAGAATGCCAAGTATGGAAGCTGGCCTTTGGCGAATCTACGCATGGCGAATTCGTTGAAAACGAAGGGGTACGATTTTCATTTCAGCTTCGGGAAGGGCACGCACAATCCGGGGCAGGGGTCTGCGGAGTTTCCCGAGGAGATGGTTTGGTTGTGGCGGGATTACGATGCTTCGAAGACGGAGCAGGAGTTTGTGGGTGATCCCGAGGAGAAGGATCGGCCTTATTTCCGGGTGGAGATTAAGAGCAGGGAATAGGGAACAGGGAATAGAAGAGCGCGGGGAGGAAAAAGGCAGGCGAGGCCCTCCCAGAAGACCTAAAGACCTCGCCTGAGGAACAACTTGTTGAGCGGCCGATTGTGACGGCGGCTGATTGGGGTTTGTGCTTTCCCAGGTCTGAAAATCCAGACCTGGGGCACCCATTTTCGTGGTGATCGATGGATCGCAAAAGCAACCGCAGGTCCCCTTCGGCTTCGCTCAGGGCAGGCTTTCGACTTCCTCCGCTACGCTCCGGTCGCTCAGGATGACAAAGGTTTGTTCGGGTTCGTACTTTCCCACCCTAGCTAAGCTAGGATGGGGCACCCATTTTCGTTTTGATCGACGCTTCCCAAACCGCGGGCCCTTCAAATTCCTTCGCTACGCTCCGGTCGCTCAAGATGACAGCATTGATGAGGCGACGTTCAGAGATCCTGCACTTAGTGGATGTGGATGTCGCCGGAGCCGGTTTCGATCCGGACCATGGGTCCGCCGCCGTGGATTTTGCCGGTGATGTGGTGGTGATCGAACGAACCCTGCACGACCATCTCTCCGTCGGAGTGAACGCTCCCGGAGCCGGTGGAAGCGTCGAGCGTGAAGCCCGCGTTGCCAGGCCAAAGCTCAACGTTGCCTGAGCCGGTTCCGAGTTTGGAATCCATCGAGGGCACACCGTGGAACTTAATGTCGCCGGAACCGGTGTGCGCGTGCAATCCGCCATGGATATCTTCGAGCTCAATGTTACCCGAGCCGGTCTCAGCCTTCACTTCGCCCTCGCCGGTTTGCTCGGCGATGATGTCGCCGGAGCCGGTGCTCACGGAGAAACTGCCGTGAAGTCCGGTGGCGTGGATGTTGCCGGAGCCAGTGGAGAGCTTGGCATTGTCGCCGACTCCTTCGACGGTGACGTCGCCGGAGCCAGAATCGGCGGTGAGGAAGCTGTCGGCGGGGGCCTGGATTTCGTAATCGATGCTGATGTTGTGCCAGTTCTCCTCGTGGCGCTTCCCGATGCGGATGATGTTGCCGGTCTGCTCAATGGGAGGATTGTTTGCGATCTCGCGCACGCGCTCTTCGTTGTCGCCATTCCAGTTGCTGGAGTGGACTTTTCCGTAGATGTGGATCTGGTTGCCGCTTCCGTGGGTGAGATGGATGTTGCCGGAGCCGGTGGAGATGGTGAGTTCCACATGTCCGCTGACGGAGAGGTTGCGTTCGAAGGTGGCTTCGGAGGCGAAGGCCGGGAGAGCCGCCGCCATGAGGACTGCTGTTGCTGTTGCGAAGAGATGTTTCATTTGTTCCTCGATTTGGGTGCCAGTGAACAGTGAACAGTGGGTAGTGGACAGTTGTCGATAACTAGCGTGACGGAGAAACAGCGAAGCAGAGAAACCACCGTTCGGCCATGGGAAGTGCATTCCGTATGCCAAAGCCATCATCATCCAAGGTCAATGAATTCATAAGATCAGCTTCGAGTTGACGGGATGTTTTGCGAGTCGCCTGTTCGTTTGTGAACACTTATGTGCGAGGGTGGACAAGGCAGGGAATAGGCAATAGGGAAGAGGGTGCAGTGCAGCACCTCAATGAGGAGCTCCTCAAATCCCTGAACTCCCTTCGCGGTGTGCTGGTCATGTCGCATCGTCTGTTCACTGCTTCACTGTTGCAAAACTACCTGGTCGCCTTCCTTCAGGCCGCTGGCGATTTCTGTGACTGAGCCATTGGACAAGCCTACTCTGACCTGGATTTTGCGGAAGCCTTCCTTTTGGCTCTTGTCGGGAATTTCGACGAAGGCGTTTTTCTGGTTGTCGTAGCTGACCGCGTTTTCGGGCACGGTGAGAACCTTTTTGTGCTCGTCGAGAAGGATTTCGGCGTTGGCGGTCATGTTGGCTTTCAGCTCTCCGCCAGGGTTATCGATGGAGACGCGGACCTCAAAAGTAGTGACATTGTCTTTTTCGACGCCGAGGGGCGCGATCTTGGTGACCTTGCCGTTGAAGATGCGATCGCGGAAACTCTCGACTTTAATGCGGGCCGGCTGGTTCATATAGACGTGGGCGATGTCGGCCTCATCGACCTTGCCCTGTACGTAAACCTGATTGATGTCGCCCTCGGTCATGATCAGAGTGGCCGTCGATCCGAGGACGAGAATGGAGCTGACGGCGTCTCCCATTTCGACATCGCGCGAGAGAATGACGCCGTCCATGGGGGCAACGATGGTGGTGTAGCTGAGTTGCTCCTCGAGCTGCTTGAGGCTGGCTTGGCTCTGCAGGACCTGGGCGCGCGCCTGTTTCAGCTTGGCATTGTCGACGCCGATTTGGGCTTTTGCGCCATCGCGCTTGTTGAGTGCGGCGAGGTAATCGCGATTGGCGTTGTCGAGGGCCTGGCGGCTGACGACGCCTTCCTTCTCCATCTCGAGATTGCGGTCGAGAGTGGTCTTATACATGGGGAGGTCGGGGGCCGCGGCGTTGACCCGATCCTGGTCGATATTGGCTTCATAGGTGCCAACGTTGGCCTCGGCGGCGGCGAGCTGCGCGCGCTGGGCGTCGACTTGCGCTGCAATTTCCTGCTGGTCGAGCTGGGCAAGTTGCTGCCCCTTATGGACCTGATTATTGATGTCGACGTAGAGCTTTTCCACAATGCCGGAGGCCTTGGACTTGACCTCGACTTTGGTGATGGGCTGAATTTTGCCGGTGGCCACGACGGAGCGGGCGACGTCTCCGCGCTGGACCTTGGCGAGGCGATTGGGGTCGATTTGCGTGCCTTTGACCAGGCGGGCTGCCATGATGCCGAGCACCAGGACCACCAGAAGTGCGGCGGAGCCGATCCAGATCCAGAACTTTTTGCCCTTCTTTGACGCAGCCACTTGAGCCTCCGAGGACTGTTGAGAGAGCCCTTTGAGCTCCCGCATGGATAAATGAAGGATGAAGCCGGCTTATGGGATTGAAGAGAATCCATAAGTCAGACGGTTGCGGCGCCCGGCTGTCACCCCGACGCATGGGCGGAATGACGTGGACTCCGCGACCCTGTGCTGATGATACGCATGGTCTGGCGGGTTGGTTCCAGCGGGGACGGCAGGACGGCGAGTCGACCGTACGATGCTATCCTCACAGGCGAGATGCACGGTCTGCCGCTGCTGCAATTCGTCGTTGTGGCCATGCTGATTCTGGTCAACGCCTTCTTTGTGGCGGCGGAATTTGCCCTGGTCAGTGTGCGCGATACGCGGATCGAGCAGATGGTGGACGCGGGGGTTCCGGGCGCTCGCGCGGTGCGCAAACTGCAGCACAATCTGGATGAGTTTTTGCCAGCTGTGCAGTTGGGCGTGACGCTCTGCTCGCTGGCGCTCGGGTGGATCGGGGAGCCGCTCGCCGCCAACATCTTTCTCGACTGGCTGCAACTGCTCCCGACAATTCCGCCGCACGCGCTGGTGTATGCACACATGGGCGCGGTTGCGGTGAGCTTTGCTTGCATCACGTATCTGCAGGTGCTGGTGGGGGAGTTGGTGCCCAAGTCGCTTGCCCTGCGGCGGGCGGAAGCGATGGCGGTGGCCGTGGCGCCCTCGATGATTTTGTTTATGACCGTGGCGCGGCCGGCGGTCCGTTTTTTGCGGAATTCGGCGGCGTTGGTATTGCGTGGATTCGACGTGCCGCTGACGGACCGTTCCGCGGTTCATTCACCGGAGGAACTCAAATTGCTGGCGACCGCGGCGCGGCGCATGGGTGTGCTGCCGAAGTTTCAAGAGACAATTGTGCACCGTGCGCTGGAGTTGGACGATGTGCCGATCCGAGAGATCATGACACCGCGGCAGAAGATTTTCTCCTTGCCTTCGGATATGCCCATCGAAGAGGCGAGTGTCCGGGTGATCGACAACCTGCATTCGCGGATCCCGGTCTACGACGAGGCGCGGGGGCCGGAGCACATCGTGGGGGTGGTCTATTCGAAGGACATGGCGCGGCTGATTTATTTTCGGCCATTGGCACAACGGGCTCCGATTTTGCAAGGACAGGCGGATCGTCCCGCGCCGGCTTCTGGGCCGGCGATTGTGGAATTGCGATTGAGCCAGGTGATGCGGGACGTGCTGGTGGTGCCGGAGACAAAGACGGTGCTGGACCTGATTCGCGATTTTCAGAAGCGCCGGCGGCAGATGGCGATCGTGGTGGACGAATACGGCTCGACGGTTGGCCTGGTGACGGCCGAGGATGCCATTGAACAGTTGACGGGGGAATTGGAGGATGAATTCGACGATGCCGCGCGGCCCGTGTTGACGACCGCGAGTGGGGCGTTGCTATTGGATGGCGGCGCCAACCTGCGCGACCTGGAGACGCAGATGCAGTGGAGCTTGCCCCGCGAAGGGGGAGTGGAGACGCTGGCCGGGTTCATTCTGATGAGACTGGGGCGGATTCCGAAGGGCGGCGAGAGCGTGGAGTTCGGGGACCGCAGATTGACGGTGGTGGAGATGGAGGGTCGCCGGATTAGCAAGGTGCGGGTGGACCCGCTGGAAGGCGGGCCGCGAACGGCGGAACCGGTGCAATGAAAGCTCTGCCCGCGCGACCACCGGTGTCGCAAATCGATGCGTTGCTGGATATTATCGGATTACCTTCGTGCCAAAATTTAGTGATTACTTTGGAATGTGACGGACTCCTTCCATGCTAAGCTACGCGCCTAGAGAAAAATCGGAGAACGAGAAGCATGAGACAGGATGTGTTTCGCGTCGCCTACGATGAGGCGAATGCAGAACTCCTCGCAATCACGAAGAAATTTGAGGAGTTGAGGCAGCGAAAAGAATCGCTTGAAGGGGTGGTCACGGTGCTGGGGCCGATTCTAGGGATCGAGACCCCCAGTCCTGCGGCGGCGCGACCTGCCGAGGCGAGTTCAACTGTACAGCCTGCCTCTTTAGAGCCAGCAAATTACACATTCAACCAGGTTTCTGCACCTTTGCCGGAGCTGGAAGAATCTATAAGCGATCCATTTCAGCGGCGGGTGAGTAACGCTCTGAAATCCAACAGCAATAATGGCCACGGGCATCATGGACTACAGCCAGCGGTGTAAGTGAAGGCTGCGATGAAGCAGTGGCCGATTTCTGTTTCGATCAAGAGCTTTCCTTGTATGGAAAGCGTCGGGGGGGGTTGTTCCTTTTCCAGTCGGCCATTACCTTTGTACTTTTAGTTTCATTACTTTCCGGCTAGAGTCTTTTATCTTTTATGCTAGTCTACGCCCCTGGAGTAACCATGACACAAGAGACTTACCGTTTTGCTTATGAAGAAGCGAATGCGGAACTCCGGCAGATTCTCGGGCAGTTTGACCAACTGCAGGCCCGCAAGGAACAGATCGAGCAGGTAGTGGACGCTCTGAAGGCGCTGCTTGTTGAAGGCCCGTTGGTGGAGACCGTTGCAGAGCCGACGACCGAATCAGCTCCGTTTCTAGTGCACCAAGTTTCGGAGGCCGCTCAAGAGGCGATGACCGAGATGGCGCTGGAGTCTTTTCCTGAGCCCGCGATTCATGTGGAGCCGATCCTTATTGCGGAGCCGGCTTACGCCGGTGAACAGTCTTCCGATCCGTTTCAGCGGAGGATTGACAACGCATTGCGGCACGGCCTTGGGTCAAGGGAATCGCGGATTCTGCCCCGCGCACTGAGCGGCTTACTGTCCCGGGCGTAGAGCAACGTGACGAGATTCGGGCCTGCGGGTGGAGATACGCGGGCCTGGATCGGTTTGTGATGTTGCCCGATGGAGAATCTGGCGGCTTTAAAAAACGGACTGAGTTTTGGGGATTCGCGATCCGTTTTGCCGTGGTCGGGGGTCGGTTAGTCGGATCCGATGAGGAAGCCATCGACGCGCCGGACAAATCGCAGCGCTGGATCAGTCGGAGCACAGGGAATTGTTAAGGGACGACGAGCGAGAAGTGCGCACAAGATATTGAACGAACCGAAGATCGATCGGCTCCGGCGTTCGAATCAACGACCGGCTTGGAGGGAAGATGAATAAAGAGGTATATCGTTTCGCCTTCGATGAGGCGAACGCTGAACTCTCCCAGATTGTTGGGGAATTTGAGCAGCTCCGCTTGAGGAAAGAGCGGGTTGAGAAGGTCGTTGAGGCTCTGAAGCCTCTGGCCGGAGTCGACGCGCAACCCGCGACCGGCGAGAAGAAGGATTCGCAGTCACCTTCGTATTCTTACTAGGTTGATCTACTAGCGTTTCATGTTCTGTTTGTCCCGGCAGGCTGCGGCTCTCGCAGCCGCTTTGGATGCGGGCGGGGTAAGACAAATCCAACACACAACAAAATTTCTCGATGAAGAGTTGTCTGCGGATCAGCGTCTGACTTTCGTACGACGCTGACTTGTGCGATAAATCGCGCCTGCTGAACGTCCGATTTGGGTTTTGATCGAACACCGCGTCTAGAGTCTTTGGCACCCAAGCTGGAGCCCGGGATCCTGTCGTCCGAAGGCCCGCCAGAAGTCCTACGAAATAAGTCCAACGCGCGAGCGGAAGTTGTAGGGTTGTAGCTGCCGTTTTGCGATGCGTTTTCGCAACGGTTTCCTCATGGAGGTGAGCCCATGAATCGTTTCCAGACGATTGCGCTACTTTTGCTGACCACTGCGGTTTTTGGTTCCGCACAGAACAAGAAAAAGCATTCGGACGTTTCCGCTGTTTTCATGAATGCGAATTTCTACGTGGAAGCGCAAGCGGGCGACGTGATGCGACCGGGTTTGTTTCCCGAAGATCGCCAAGCCATCTTCGATGTGCAAAACGGAGTGCAGGATTGGAAGCGGTACACCTTGGCGACCAGCCGGGATCAGGCAGAACTGGTTTTCGTAGTGCGCAAGGGCCGTGCAGCAGCGGGGCAGGTGGCTGTGGGAATTCCAGGCGGGCCTAGACCGCAAGGATCGCAAGGTCCGCCGACGCAGGGCCGGCAGCCGGGGCAGCCGCAAGAAGATGACGGCGTGGGTGTGGGAGCAGAGGTTGGACCCAGCGATGACATGCTCCAGGTTTATACGACGAATCCCGATGGCAAGCTGATTGGACCGGTGTGGAATCGCGAGATGAGAGACGGTCTGGATGGACCTGAAGTGCCGCTGCTGCGGCAACTGCGCATCGCAGTGGAGAAGGCGTATCCGATGCAACCTGCTCCGAAGCAGCCTTAAACGAGGGGTTGTTACGGGTTCGCTGTGATCGGCCCGCATTGAGGAAATCTCTGGATTCTGTGGAAATCATGAGGAATGGTGTGGGTTCTGGTTACCGCTGCCCGCATTCGTTACGCAATGCGTGTGACCATTTAGTCAATGTTTTGTGCGCTCCGGGGGATGAAAATGGGAGCAGCAGGCCTGCACAGTTGTAGTTAGGAAAGTTGCACTGGATCTTCGATTCCCACAGTTTGACTGCGTGTTAGACAACGCGCCTGGAGCGAGCATGAGACAGGAAGTTTACCGCGTTGCATTCGATGAGGCGAGCGCGGAGCTGAGCGAGATTTTGGCGAAGTTTGAGCAACTGCGCTCTCGAAAAGATCGGATCGAAAAGGTTGTAGAGGCACTCAAACCCCTGGTCGCGATTGAATCGGCGGCTCCTTCGGCAGAACGCGTTGCGGCTCCGGCCGAGCGGCAACCTGCTGCAAGCGACGGGCCGGGACATGCTCTCTCCGATGCCGGTCAAGCGACAACGCCGAGCCCGATTCCTTATCCGATGCAGCAGCCGGCGAGCGATCCGTTCTCGCGGCGCATCGAAACTGCGGTGGGACAAGGTAACTCCGCAAAGGATGTGAGCGAGTACAGCCGGCTCTTCAACACGGGCGTCACTCGCGGAAGCTAGGCGGATTTCTCGAATTGGTTTTTGTCCGGTGTATCCTCTCTCGGCCAGGATGAGGGGACGCCGGATTTTAATGTAAGAGCGGATATTTCGTCCGCGTGATTTATGGTTGAGAGCGAGCAATGAAGCAAACTCTCACCCGTCTTGCACTCACACTTCCGGTTGTCTGGCTTGTCGTGTCTCTCGTTTTTCTCCTCATTCATATGGTTCCGGGTGATCCGATTCTGCAGATGCTCGGGGATGGGGCGACTGCGGCGGATGTTTCGGCGTTGCGCCATCAATACGGTCTGGATGAGCCGCTCGGCGTGCAATACGCGCTCTATTGGAAAGGCGTGCTTCACGGCGATCTGGGAAGTTCGATCCGACTACGCGATTCGGTGGGGCATCTGATCGCGGCGCGTTATCCGGTGGGTGAATCCGCGCATGCGGGGATGATGTGTGCCTCAATGCGGTTGCACTAGCTGTCGGATGAGGAAATCAGGCGGACAATCTCAGCGCGGAGTGCTGTTCCGGATTCGAAGGTGAGGGTGCCGATTGTCGGCGACAAGTCGAAGCGGCGTGGGCCGCAGGAACCGGGATTGAAGTACAACACACCTTTTCGCCGATCGATGCTGGGCCGGTGGGAGTGGCCGTAGAGAACGGCGGAGAACTTCGCCGCGACGGGATCGAGACGAAGCGTGCCGAGATCGTGCAGCAGATAGAGGTAGTGGCCTTCAAAGAGCAGAACATCGGTTTCGGGCAGGCGGCTGCAGGGGCCGTCGCGATCGATATTGCCGCGTATTGCGTGAACGGGTGCGGTCTTTTCGAGCGCCTTGAGAATTGCGGGGTCGCCGACGTCGCCCAGATGCAGGATTTGATCGACGCCAGCCAGGGCGGGAAGCACTTCAGGTCGCAGAAGGCCGTGGGTGTCACTCACGACGCCGATCTTCATCTGCCGAAGCTGAGGACTTGCGACCAGATCCCCTTGTGGGGTTTTTCTGTGCGTGCTCTGCGGGCGAGGAATGGGTCGTCGACCTGGCGCAGGTTTCCTGGATCTTTGGGGTCTTCCATTGCGATGCAATAGAGGTCGGTCCAGTTTCCTTGCCAATGCCAGCCGCGGGCATTGATGGTATTGCGCTCGATGTGGGTTGCCGCGTGTTCGGCCGAAAGAGTCGAGTTGCAGAAGACACAGCGTGGCGAGGCACCGGCGCGAAAATGACCACCGCACTCACATGGATCGAGGAACTGTTCCCATTCGGGATCAATGACCTGATGGGTTGCGGAGGCCCGCGGCATTTTGACTAGAAAACTGTTGGAGTAATTGAAGGTGGCAAGCATGCCGCAGGAATCGCAATAGGCGTAGGAAAAGTCACCGAACCCCGCATGCAGAAGAGTGTAGCGAAAGGTTCGGAAACAGTGTTCACAATCGCCCTTATGCAACGCAAACATGGAAACATCATAGCCCTATTTCGAGGCGGGTACGAGGGTCAAGGTGGTCTCGCAGTGCGTCGCCGAGGAAGTTGAAGCCGAGAACGGCACCGGCCACGGCGGCTGCAGGGAAGAGCACGAGGTGAGGCGAGTCGAACAGATGCAGACGGCATCATTGAGCATGGCACCCCAACTCGGCGCCGGAGCAGGAATTCCGAGGCCGAGAAACGACAACGTCGCTTCCGCAAGAATGACGCCGGCCATTCCAATAGCTGCTTGCACAAGAATGGGTTGCACGATGTTGGGAAGAATGTGGCGAAGGAAGATACGGACCCCTCCTGCACCGAGCGCGCGGGCGGCGTCGACATACTCCCGATCGCGCACGGCCATCACTTGCGCGCGGATGAGCCGGGCATAACCGGCCCAGCCACCGATGGCGAGGGCAAGTACCAAATTAGTAAATCCGGGACCCAAGAATGCGGCGAACGCGATGGCCAATAAGATGCCGGGCAATGCGAGAGATGTATTCATGGCAAAGGAGGCGAAGGAGGTGTCGATCTAGTCTGCGTGATAACCGGCAACGCCCGCCAATGGCGAGGCCATTCGTGTTTGGTAACCTTGTCATACGTGTTTAGCCAGCACTACTCTGAAATTGCTCCCAGCGATCCTTCATTCAAGAAGCTGAAATAGGGCAAGAGGCCGAGGTCGGGTGCCTGAAAATTGCGATAAGGAATTCCCCCTAATCAACGAAGGACGCGCTGCAACAAACTGGCGGCACGCGGTTGCAGCCTATACCGAACCACGTGTGCTGCAGGTGCTTGCACTCGGATTTGCCAGTGGCTTGCCGCTCCTTCTGACTTACTCGACTCTTTCGGCGTGGCTTGCGACAGTCGGCGTGCGGCGCGCGGCGATCGGTACCTTCGCCCTGGTTGGCACGCCCTACGCATTCAAGTTTTTGTGGGCGCCGCTGATCGATCGCGTGCCTCCACCGCTGCCTCTGGGACGACGGCGGGGCTGGGGAATCACCATCCAGATCCTTCTGATCGGCGCAATTGTCGCTCTGGGATTGTGCAATCCAAAACACAACTTGCCTCTGATGGCCGCCTTGGCGGTGCTTGTCGCGTTTCTATCCGCGAGCCAGGATATCGTGATCGATGCCTGGCGGGTGGAGAGCGTGCATGGGGATCAGCAGGCTCCCGGAGCGGCCATGATTGGGGCAGGCTACCGGGTCGGTATGTTGGTTTCCGGAGCAGGGGGCCTGTTGATCGCAGCGCACGCAGGGTGGTTCGCCGCCTATGCCACAATGGCTGCGCTGCTCGGTGTGGGACTGCTGGTGTTTTTGCTGGGTCCCGAACCGAAGGCCCCGGCGAAGTCTTCATATGCTCCGGGATCAGGATGGCATGCGATTCGCCACGCGTTTTCGACCGCCGTGATCGGCCCATTTCGCGATTTCATGCATCGGCCGCTTTGGCCCGTCATCCTGATCTCCATTTTCGGATACAAGCTGGGCGAGGCAATGGCGGGGGTGATGTCAACGCCACTCTATATATCGCTCGGTTTTTCGCTCCCCGAGATCGCCGCCGCTTCGAAAGTGTTCGGATTTTTCTCGATTGTGGCAGGGGTTCTATTAGGCGGCGTCGTGACGACCAGGTTCGGAATCCGCCGCTCGCTGATTCTTTGCGGGATTTTGCAGTCGGTGGGGAACTTGTTTTTTGTTCTGCAGGCTGTAGAGGGACATCGGATTGGCTACCTTGCTTTATGCGTGACTGCCGAGAATATCACGGGTGGAATGGCCGGGACCGCGTTGATAACCTATCTCTCGAGTCTATGCTCGCCCGCTTTTACGGCGACTCAGTACGCGCTGCTTTCCTCTCTTGCTTTGCTTGGCCGCACAGTGGTGGCCTCCTCGGGCGGAGTGCTGTCAGAGAAGATCGGCTGGGTAAGGTTCTTCCTGCTGACCAGCGTCGTCGGATTGCCAGTCCTCCTTCTTTTCTTCTGGACCGGCCCCCGCGACGATTTCAGGAATAACCAACTCAAGCCAGCCCTTGAAAACACAGATAGCGGGTTAGAAGACCCGACCTCTCCCTAGAAAGTCCGGAATCGCTGTATCGTGGAATAAAGTATGCGAACAGTGAGGCAGAGCGAGTTTGTTTTGGCGTGCGGGGTTTTGTGCGTGGGACTCTGGGGCGCGTCGTACCCTGCTCATGGTCAAGCCCCTGGCGGAAAGTTGGTGCCGCGCGCCGGCGAGCAGTTGATGGCACTGGCGAATGAGGAGCGCGCGCAGTCGGGTGCAGGGGCGTTGCAATGGGATGAAGGACTGGCGGCGGCTGCGCGGGATCATTGTTTGCGCATGGCGGCGGAAGGGCCGATTTCGCATCGTTACGGGGGCGAGGAGGATCTTTCAACGCGCGCGGGGAATGCGGGAGCTCGCTTCGATTTCATTGAAGAAAATGTTGCGATTGGGCCGACGCCGCCGGAGATCCACGAGGAGTGGATGCATTCTCCCGGGCATCGCACAAACTTGCTCAATGCGGAAGTAGATCGCGTCGGGATCGCGGTGGTGGCGGCGCGTGGCGTGTTGTATGCGACGGCGGATTATGCGCGCGGTGTGAGAGCGCTGACGCAAACGCAGGTGGAGGCGCGTGTCGCGAGTTTGATTCGCACGAGCGGCTTGACGATTTTGGCGGACAATGCGCAGGCGCGCGCGGCTTGCTCGATCGACCACGGGCTGCCGATGGTGCAGGGCTCGCTGCGGCCGGGGTTCATCATGCGCTGGCAGGATTCGGAACTGGGTCGGTTGCCTGCGCAACTGACGGAGAAGATGGCAACGCACGAGTATCGTCGAGCCGCGGTGGGGAGTTGTCCGGCGCAGGGCGTGGAAGGCTCTTTTACGGCTTATCGGGTGGCGGTGTTGTTGTATTGATAGCTCCGGGTCCTTTCGAATCGGAGGCGTGCCGAGGGTCGTTGTTACTGCGTTCGGATGATGGCATCTGCGCCCTCTTCCGGGAAATCCCTTCCTGACCTGCCTCACCGCTTCGATCATCGTGGTGACGGTCGGTCGGCTATTCCACACACTCGCGAAAAAACTCACCGATGTGTAAAAAGGAAAATCCCTCACGATTGCGGTAGGGCAAGGCGGGGATAGTGTGCGGTGAGATTGCATCGATTCATTGCGGACGAAACGATTCCCTTTGGAGGTAAACGAATGGGACATCACGAGACGAGACAGAAACCTCAATCGGCTGCGCACCCAAGCAACGCAGTTGCTTTAGACACAACGGAAGCGGGACCTCCGCGCCTGTACGCTCCGGGCAAGCCTCAGGAAGTGGAATCGGGGCCATCCCGATTGCAAACCCAAGCTCTTGGCCGCCACCGAGTGGTGGGGGCTGGCACGATTGCTTCTACTCGCGCCTCTTTCGCTTTTGGTGGCGCGGCAGAGGCAGGCCCCTCACGGATAGAGCGATTCAGGAAGTGAGGTTTGTCATGTAAGTATTCGCCCCGCTCAGAGCAAGATGATGTGCTGGGCCGATTCACGTAAATTCTCGGCAAAGGAGAGAGTGAAATGAACATCCTACCTTCGATCATCGTATTCAAGGATGCCGGCTTGAACTTCGGCGCCGGCACAGAGATCTGCTTGCCGCCTGGTTGGGGTTACAGCTACGTAGGCGACGACTGGAACGATTCGATTTCGTCAGTGATCGTGGTTTCCGGCACCTGGCAGTTCTTCGAGAACGCCGGCTTCAAAGGCGCCAGTACGACGGTGGGGCCGGGCTGGTACCAGTATGTCGAAGACCCACAGTTCAACATGCAAAACGATTCAATCTCAGCGATCTTGTGCGTCAGCAATACGCCGCAAGGAGATAATCCTGTGGTCGATGCCTAAGCGGAGGGCGCTTGGCTGGCTGCCCTAGCGAAGGAGCCGTCTTTATCGGCGGCTCTTTTGCTTTGTGGCGCGGACCGGGGATCAGCCGAAATCCTGGTGCTGTTGCCAAAGCTGGGGCCAGGGCAGGCGCGGCGGGCCGCAGACGAAGATGTCGGGATGATCTTGGCTTTCTTCGTTGCGTATTCCCAGGCTGTTGCCGTTGTGTCCGGCCCGTCGGCAGTTGGTGAAGATGTTCTCGGCTCTCTCACGCGAGATTCCAAGCGCGATGATTGTGGTGGGCGGCGGGGTAGGATAGCCGCGGAGCCATGCGGAGTTGGTGGTGCTGATGGGCGGCGGCAGGTGGTAGGCCGGGCCGAGCATCTCAATGGCGCCCTGTTCGCCGTAGTTGCCCACGGTGATGCCAAGATGAGCCTGTTGGTCCGGGGGCAGGGAATCGCGAATGTTCGCAACAGTGCGGACCAATTCGTCCCAGCCGAATTCCTCACGGAGATCTTCGCTGTGGCTTAATGCGAAATCGCGCAGAGGGCCGCTGGATGCGATGGGCACCCAGCCGGCAATGAAGAAAGCTCCCGCTGCGAGAAGCCCTGCAAAAAAGACAGACTCGATCGTGAGGCGCGCCCAACGCGGCAGGCCGCGCACCCAGCGTTCGCCGACTACCGCTCCCATCGCGTTGAGCATGGGATATGCGGCGCAGAGGTAGTAGAAGCGGCCTTTGGCGAACCAGAGAATTGCGAAGGGTACGAGGTACATCCAGGCAATCATGCGGTAGCGTGGGATGCGCAGGAAAGCGATGAGACCCGCAATCCACAAAGGCGCGGCAAAGAGATTGGCGCAGGCGAGGAACTGGCCTTTCAGAAACCCTTCCGCGCGGCCTTCGCCTACGTCGCGTGTGTGGATGTGCTGGAGGAAGTGGTAGGAGATGAAGTCGTGGTGGACTTGCCAGAGGAAGTTGGGGAGAAAAATGACTAGGGCAAGGGCTATTCCAGCCCAGAACCAGCCTGATTTAAGAAAGCGCCGCGCGGGAGTGAGGACAACCCCAGTAAGGATTCCGGCGATGTAGAAAACGATGGAGTACTTGGTGAGAAGGCCCATGCCGACGGCCGCACCGATAGCGAGCCACCAGCGGGGATTTTCGGATTTGAGCAGACGGATGGTGAACCAGGCGATGAGCACCCACCACAGGATCTCAAATGAGGTGTACTGAAACTCCGTGGCCTCAAAGATGGGCAGCGGCGAGAGAGCTACTGCGAGTGCCGTTGTGAACTGAGCGAGACGACGGCCGCCGAGGTCGCGCGCCATGAGACCGCTGACGATGATGACTGCTGTCTGCGCGAGGACGGAGAAGAGGCGGAGACCCGCGAGCGATAGGCCGAAGAGGGCGAGGCTAATGTGCTCGATGAAAGGCGTGAAGGGCGGATAGGCGACGAAGCCCCAGTCGAGATGGCGCGCGTCGGAAAGAAACTGAAGTTCGTCACGATGGAAACCGTATTGGCCATTGGTGAGGATGTGGCCGAGGGCGGTGATGAAGGCCACGGCGAGTATAGGGAACAGACCCGCGCTTGCCGAGGCGGTTTCGTCTTCAAGGGCGTGATGTTGTTGGGTTGAGAGCATGCGCTTGTAGCGGCAATGCTACTACGTTTGTTGAAGAGACTCGGTTCCCCAATTGATTTGCGGCACAAGGCATTGCTGTCCAAAATAGCGGCTATCTGTTTGTTCCGAGAAATGTTTGAAGAGGCTGATCCCCAGTTACTCTGAAGTGGGTTCCCGGACAGGACCACATGGAGAGAAGAGAGGATCAGCCATGCTTCAAGTATGCAGTGTGTACTCGCAGCTTCTGCAACTGTTTTCGCGCGGGCAGTTCGCTCGGGCAGTGAAGCACCACCAGGCCGAGCGCAACGCCAAGGGGTTCAGCAGTTGGGAGCAATTTGTGGCCATGCTGTTTTGCCAGTTGGCGCATTTGAACTCGCTGCGCGAAGTATGCATGGGACTGGCCAGTTGTGAATCCCCGCTGAAGCATCTGGGCATCAGCGTCACGCCGAAGAAATCAACCTTGGCGTATGCCAACGCCAACCGTCCGTGGGAACTGTACGAGTCGATTTTCATGCAGCTGCTGGAAAAGTGTCAGACCGAGACGGCTGCGCACTGCCATCGCAAGTTCCGTTTCAAGAACAAGCTGATGAGTCTAGACGCCAGCATTATCGAGCTGTCGGCGACCATGTTTGACTGGGCCAAATACACGCAACAGAAGGGCGCGATCAAGCTGCATCTGTTGCTTGACCACGACGGCTATCTGCCCTCGTTCGCGGTGGTGACCGAGGGCAAGTATAGCGAGTTGAATGTAGCGCGGGACTTGCGCCTGAAAGCGGGTACGATCCTGGCCGTTGACCGCGGCTACAACGATTATGTGTGGTTCGGGCAGTTGACGCGGGACGGGGTTTTCTTCGTCACGCGGATGAAGACCAACACGGTCTACACGACCGTTGAAGTGTGTGCGGTTCCGGAAAAGAGCAACGTCCTCAGTGACCAGGTCATCTCTGTGCCCTCTTTGGGCAAGGCTGGCGAGGCGCCGATTCTGTTTCGGCGCATCGAGTACTGGAACGCGGACAAGCAAGAAATCCTGGTCTTCTTCACCAACCTGCTCCACTTGGCGGCCTCGACGGTGGCCGCGATCTATAAGGACCGCTGGCAAATCGGCGTGTCCAGTCAAGGTCACATTAACCAGCCGGTGCAAGTCCGGCCAAGGCTAACAGACTCAAGCCTTGTAGCTTGGGAGGCGTCGTGGAACGAAAGTGATACGATGAGGCCCTCCGA
>Ga0302326_10004772_pt1 | contig 31187 bp, 27 predicted proteins | sample Palsa_T0_3_FD_202264 | JGI IMG/M metagenome (GOLD analysis project Ga0302326, IMG submission 202264) | Peat permafrost microbial communities from Stordalen Mire near Abisko, Sweden - Palsa_T0_3 | ecosystem: Environmental > Terrestrial > Soil > Palsa > Peat permafrost | place: Sweden: Abisko...
GGATAATCGTTATCCAGCGCCACGCGGTAGAACTGCGCGGTGGGCTGGTTGTCCTCGCTCGACCAGGTGCGGCCCCCGTTGGTGGAAACAGTGGCGCCGCCATCGTCGCTTTCGATCATGCGGTCCGCGTCGTTGGGCGCGATCCATAGCGCGTGCCGGTCGCCGTGCGGCGCGCGGACCATCGAAAACTTATGGCCTCCATCCACGGACTTCCACATGGAGGTGTTCAACACGTAGACCGTCTCGGCGCTCCTGGGGTCCGCGAAGATGTGCGAGTAATACCAGGCGCGCTGGCGCAGGCTGTTTTCGGAATTGGTCTTCTGCCACTTCTTGCCGCCGTCGTCGCTGCGGTAAACTCCGCCCTCGGCCGCTTCCATGATGGCCCACACGCGCTCGGGGTTGGCTGGCGAAATGGCCACGCCAATGCGTCCCAGCACGCCTTTGGGCAGCCCGTCGTTGCGCGTGATCTCGGCCCAGGTATCGCCGCCATCTGTGGATTGAAACAGTCCGCTGCCTTTGCCGCCGCTTTCGAAGGTCCACGGTTTGCGGCGGATCTGCCACAGGGTGGCATAGATCAGATTCGGATTGGACGGGTCCATGGCCAGGTCCACCGCGCCGGTGTCCGCATCGCGGTAGAGCAACTTCCGCCACGTCTTGCCCCCGTCGGTCGAGCGGTACACGCCGCGCTCCTCGTTGGGGCCGAACAAATGGCCCAGCGCGGCCACGAACACTATGTCTGGATTGCGCGGATGGATCACGATGCGCCCGATGTGATAGCTATCGGCCAGGCCCATGTGTTTCCATGTTTTTCCGCTATCGACGGATTTGTAGACGCCGTCGCCATTGGCCGCATTGCCGCGCACGCACGCTTCGCCCATGCCCGCGTAGATCACGTTGGGGTCCGATTCCGATACCGCCAGCGCGCCCACCGATCCGCTCTTCAGTTGGCCGTCGGACACCGGGACCCAGGCCGCGCCGCTATCCGTGCTCTTCCAGATGCCGCCGCCGGTGGCGCCGAAATAGTAGGTGGAGGGCTGCGATGTGACGCCCGCTACGGCCACGGCCCGCCCCCCGCGGAATGGGCCGATATTGCGGTACTTCAGTTCCTTGAGCGCGCTGAAATCCACCTGCGCGCAGAGCACCCCCGCCGAAAGCAGCCAAACCGAAAAGTTTCGCATAGCAGGGTCATAATATATCATCTTGTAACGTGGGGCAGGCTCGTAGCCAGGCTCGTAGCCTGCTGCGGCCTCGCAGGCCGCCGGTGTGCCGCATTCGGCACACGGTTCGATCGCTAACATGCGTTGCCCCAGCCTGCTCCGCTTCCACGCGCACGTGCTCATACCGGGTCAGCCGTTTGCCCGCCGTTAGCCCCGCGGCAGCCAGCACCTGCACGCCGTGGCAGATCATGAGTACCGCGGCGTATTCCTCGACTTTCACCTGATCAGCCGCCGGCGCGATGGAGCGCGATAACCGCTTCCCATCCCTCGAACTCATCTCAGTCGCGCCGGCTTCAGCGTCCAGCCTTGCAGCTTGCCTAACTCCAGCAACTCAGGCGCGCTGAAGCCCTCCGGGTGAATCGGCCAATCAAACGCCTTCCGCGGCTCATTAGAGAAATACTTCTCGAATTCCAGGTTGGCCCGCCGCACTACGATCTCGGCGGCTGTCTCATCGTCGCCCGCCAGGGTGGCCGCGAAGTCGCCGATCGAGAGCTTGTCCGCCCCAATCCAGACCGCCGCCGGCAGTCGTTGGTTCGCACGGATGAACGACACTGCATCCGTCTTGGCCCGCTCGAAAGCCGCCCGCGGAATGCTGGTGCGTTCCAGGCTGCTGGCCATGCGCGTCGCCGGTCCATCCACCACTTCCGGCTGCATACCCAGCAGGCGAAGCAGCATATCGGCCGCCGAGAGCGTCACGTCCTCGGCCGCCAGAAACGTCTGTCGCGCGGACATATGCGCAGCAATGCGGGCGCGTTCCGCGGTCCCCTGCGCGGCGCTCCCGTAAAGCTGCAGAAGTTCGCGCGCGGTCACAAAGCGCACGCCCGGCACGTCCTTCGCATGCGCCACATAGTCGTTGAGAATCTTATAGCACCGCTCCGACTCAGCTTCGGTCCGCCGCCGCGGACGGTGCCACGCTGTGCGCTCGGGGTTGGCCCCCTTGGCAAAATTCATGGCGTCCCAAAACTCCGTCGTGACGAATTCGGTCGGATGATAGTAGATGCTGATCACGCCGCCGCCCTGCGCCGCAAGTTCGCCGGCCGCGCGGTCGAAACGCTCGGTGGTCTTCGCGGCTGGCTCGTCCCCGTCGAGCGGCGCACGCAACTGGAATCTTCCCATGTTGTAAACGTGCAGCAATCCGCCGTACCAGAACGGCTGGTCGTTCAGCCCCACTTGCGAGCCCTCATCCAGATAAACCGGAATCCCCATGCGCCGCAGAGCGGCATTAGCCTGTGGTGCCCAGGAATTGCCCGGCTGTCCATAACAACTCGGCCGCACGCCGAAGATGCGCGCCAGATCCAGCGCGCCAGCACCCTCCCGTCGCTCGAACTCCGCCGCGCCCTCCACATAGCCGAGGTCCCGCAGATAGAGCGCCGGTGTGGGCTGCACGCTGTGGAAGTTAGAGTGATAGCCGATATCGTGCAGCGCTAAAGCCCGCACCACGTCCCACCGCCCGCGCTGTTCCAGCACGCGTGCCTTCTCGCCCACGATTTTGAACGTGGCGCGCACGCCCAGGCCCGTCAGGTCGCGCGCAATGCGCAGGGCGGCATCGTCGGCAGCCGGCTCGATGTAGTCCTCGGTATCGAACCACAACGCCACGTATACCGGACCGTCAGCTCGCAGGCTGGCGGCGGCCAAAAGCAGGAGAGTTAGGACGGTTCGTATCATCGTCCATTGTTGCATAGCCGTAGGGCGGGCTCGCAGCCGGCCCGGCTCGCGTGAAACGGTCGGCAATCTCGCAATACCATAGTAGTGACGAATCGGACCTTCATTTAAACGAAATTTGTATTGCTCCCTACTTGTGCTTGGGGAAACGGTACCAACGCAACTCCGAGCCAGTATGATTGGTTTCTCAAACACATGGCTTCCTGGAGTTTCGCTTTCGTCGCTACCGAAGATCTAAACACTGGTGCCGGATAGACAGTATTGGATGCAGCCAACGTCATGGTTAACGCTGACAGCAACTCCGCGAGTATCTTTATCATAAGCTCGACGTGAGTAACATTGCGGCAGGGGGGCGGCGATTGATCAAGAGATAGCCGAGAGCAGCCATAAGCAAAGTCGAAGTTAGCAATGCGCGTTGGGAGCGGGTCTTCCAGGAAAGTTCGCCGATCCCGAATACTACAGTTCCCGCTTGCTCCGCATTCATCACCCAAGGCCGACCCGATGTCCCTAGCGCAACGCGATTGGTACGCAACCACGCCGCCAGCGCACTCTTCACTCTCCCGGTCGCAAAAGAGTGGCGAACGGCGACTGACTCCTAATGTGGTCGGCCAAGCGGTATCCGGACAGCGTCACGCCATGTAATCGATACGAGACAAACGAGACAGGAGTGCCAGCAGCCCTCGTCTTTCGGCCGAATCACTCCCTACCGCCGCGGCGAGCCCGCGTTCAGGCTGAATACCGTGCCGTCGGCGAACTGACCTGTGGAGGCCGTACCATACTGATAGGTGGACCCCCATAGGGTCCCGTCCTTCGCCTGGATAAGCTCTACAGGAAACCCTCCGACCGATGATGACCGGGAGAAAGGTGAAAGTGTCTGCAGCAGCGACCCGTCGGTGGGCGAAACCGTCATGATGTCGTTGCAGGAGTAATTGGCTATCCAGAAGTGCCATCGCTGGCCAGCAACAACCCGTCGGGGGAACCGCCACCGGTAATGGAGTCGTACAGAGGAAAAACCTGCAAATTATTGCCGTCTGGTTCAACCTCCAAGATCCCGGTACCGGCCGTCGCGTAAATCGCATACAGACCATAGAAGTTACCGTTTGGACCAAAGGTCAACCCGGACACCGGTGAAGAGCGAAAGAAGGTATTAAACGTCGGGAAATTCAGCGCAACCATCGTTAAATCTCCGGTGGATGGCGTGTAGCGAAACGGGAAAGCGGGGATTGTTCCAATAGCGATCCCGTAGAAAGTGCCGTCGGGGGCCGCGGTGAGGCCGGAGGGCATTCCCTCGCCACTTGGGAAATTAAAATTGACGGCAGTCTAGTAGGATCCGCTGGACGGGGTAACCTTAAAGACAGAACCGTAGCGCGTCCCGTTTCCGGCAATCGTGCCGTACAGATTGCCGTCCGTTCCCGCCACCATCGCGGTGAATGCCGGACGCCGAAGCGCAGAATCCGTATGGCATGAACGTGCGCCGGATGGATTCGCACAACGTTCCCGGGCATTCGGCCAGCCGCAACATCCTCAAGCCCGAGTCAATCGCGGAAATCACCGCGGCTAGTTCAGCGAACGCCGGTTATGCCACGGGCCGGGCGGTGAACCGCGTGGCCAATTGGTGGCATGCAGGAAGCTTGCCCGGCAGAGGGCAGCTTGCGATCATTTGTTCACGAAATCTCGTCATCTCGTTGACTGCCCCACGACCGCTGCCATGAAATTCTATCGTTCGAAGGAGCCTCCAGCTTCGGGCCCCAAACTACCGTCTGGAAACCGGCGCCGCGGCAGCGGCGGAATCGGCAGAATACCGAGTTTCTCGTGCCGGCTAATCCAGGCATCTTGCTAAATATTCCTGCCGGCGATGCAGGCTTCAACGATTCCGCGAGCGCGCGCTCGCGGAATTGAGTACTCCGCCGCCGGATGGTGTCACGCCCTAACAACTTCGCCATGGCCGCCTGGGAATCGTCCACCATCGCAATGCCACAGATGTCTTGACAAACCAGTCATACCGAGCTTGCCCCGAGCGACGGCTGGTCCTGCTTTTCCCGTGGCGGCTCAGGTACACAGGTGAGCTTCGCGAAGACGTCATCGAAGGCGAACAGCCCTTGCTGGCCGCTGCGCGGATTGTGAGTCCTTTGCAAGGTGAGCCAGGTCAATGGAATCAAGTGGCGGGAGTTCCGAGTGCGAGGCTGGTACCGCGGGCGAGGAGGCGATGTTCCGCTCGGAGGAAGAGACGGTGCCCTGGGATTCGTTGCCAACAAGTTACGCCTCTTGTTTCGCACGGCTACGGCAGCAGCTGGGCAATAGTGCTAAGCGCCGCTGCCCAACCACGGAGCCCTATTTGGGTAAGCACGAACCAACCGATCTGGAGCACGGGGTACGAGAAAGCGATCAGAAATCCAACCGGGGGCGCCACCGCTTGTTCGACGAGCACGGCGACCAGCTCTTCGCAATGACTGACGCCATAGCCGGGCGCGGAAGGATGATCGGCGGCACTACGCTTCGGTCTATCGGCGATTTATATTTATCGGCGATGTCGCACGCCACCAGCGATTGAGCGATACACCACCTTTCCACGATCTGCCGCAATGCTTCGCGCCCGATGCCTTTACCGGGGGGCCAAACCGCAACCCGTTTGAGCTCGATACTGCGATTGCCGGAGTCCAGGCCGCAGAGGAGCGCAAACCCCGAGGCCTGGCCCTCATGTTCGACCACGAAATAAGACGCGCATGTGGATTCGCTTGCAATCCCCGCAGAGAGCGCGCGGACTGCCCGCCCGGTCCGGCTCTGTAATAAGCTCAAACGAGTGCCCACGGATTTGCTCGCCCGCCTCGAAGCATGGAAGACCCGGTTTGGCGCGCCGGACCTGCGAAAGCTTCACCAACTGCTGATCGATATCTCCGGCCACTGCTTTCCCGATGCCGACTCGCTGATCCGCCTGCACGAGTGCCTGCTGTTTCTGCGAGCCTATCCGGCCGATGCGGAGGTCCTGCGGCTGGCGGACGCCGCGCTCTTCTCGTTCGCGCAGCGCGTCGCCGGATTGAGCGACCCATCCCCATTCGAAGACCCCGCGGTCTCGGGCATCGCGGGCACATCGTTTTCGGCGGTCTTCAGTTATGAGGTGGCCACGCAGCTGCACGCGCGCTATCCCCGCCATATCGAAATCGATTGGGAAAACTACGTCCAGGCGGAGAATCTTGGCCCCGTGCTGCGGCGCTGGGTGCCTCTGGTCGCAGAGGATTGGCCGGTGGAGGCGCACGTCCCGTTCCGCGCGTGGATGGATGCCTCGCGCCCGCCAGGGTCGAGCGCTCTGGGCTGGCTGCTCGGACGCATCGCCGGGCTATCCCTAAGCGCGCGCGACCGTGCGGATCTCTACGACTCACTGGAGCTGCTGCTGCTGTGGCGCATCACGCCGCGCGTCAGCCGCTCACGGATGCGCCTTCCGGTGCGCCAGCCGTATTTCCACCGCGAACCGCTGTTGCGGCGCGCCGGCATCTCGCTCGAGACGGAGCTCGCAGGCCCGCCCCTGCCAGTGACGCAGCTTTCAAAGCCAGCGGCCCGGAAGATGCTCGATCTGATTCTGGATACCTCCGCCATGCGCTACCGCGAGCTATATGGCTTCACCCATCCGGACGCGCAGCGGGTCTTCCGCGCGTCTGCCGGCCGCGGCGTCGAGATCGTCTTCTTCGGCGTGCCGCCGGAGTGGCGTCTGCCTCTGCGCGCCTATCTTGCCGGGATGTTCTTCAAGAACGGTGTGCCCGCCGGTTACTTGGAAGTGCTGTCGCTGTGTGAGCGCGCCGAAGTGGGCTTCAACCTTTATTACACGTTCCGCGAGGGCGAGTCGGCATGGCTCTACGCGCGCCTGCTGCGTCTGTTCCGGCAGACTCTGGGCGCCCGCTGCTTCTCCGTGGACCCTTATCAGGTGGGGCTGGAGAACGACGAGGCGCTGGACTCGGGCGCGTTCTGGTTCTATCGCAAGTTGGGCTTCCGTCCGCTGGATGCGGCGGTCGCGCAGCTTGTGGAGCGCGAAGAAGACCGCATGCGCCGCACGCCCGGCTACCGCAGTTCGCGGCGGACGCTCGGGAAGCTGGCCCGCTCGTACTTGCTATACGAATGCGCGGATGCCGAACATGGCGCTTGGGATCGATTCCGTGTACGCAGCCTCGGCTTAAGATGCGCCGGCATGCCCACGAACGATTCCGTCTTGCGGCGTATCGCCGGCGGTTGGGGCGCCGCGGAGCGAGCCGCGGTCGAGGCCATCGTGCGCGCGAAAAGCGGCCCTGACGAAGCGCGCTATCTGCACCTGATCGAGCGCCATGCGCGGCTGCGCGCGGCGATAATCGAGCTTGGGAGGGAACCATGAATCGACGGCAGTTCTTAGGTAGCGCCCTGCTTTCCGGTGCGTCGCTGGCTTGGGCGGCCGACGATCCGGCGCACCCCTCGCCAAAGCCAAAGGTGCGCGCCGTCACCTTTTTTCTGAAATTGGACCGCGCCCGCTACCAGGCACAGGTTCAAGAAACACTCCAGATGTTACGCCGGGCAAAGCGAACGATCAAGCCGGCGGATATCAGGTGACAACCATCCGCATTGCCACGCGGCGCGGTTTGCTATGACGCACTGATCGCCCTGCTGAGCGGTGACCAGGAGAGCCGTGAAGAGCAGGCATGTGACGAGTTTCATGGGATCAAGCCGAGCTGCACGCCCTCCCGGCTGCCCTGGTGAATGCCGATGGATTGTCCGCGGTCCTCGACCGGGCGCAGAAAGTCCTGAATGCCGCAAACGGAGAGCCGGTTCGCAATGCCAAGCTGGAGCTTAGCCACCACCAGGACAATCCGGCAGGCGTAGAGGATTCGCGTCCTGTTTACATTACTCGGAGCGACGACCTTCGCCATGAAAGATATCGAGCCTGGCAAGTACGACTTATCGGCGCAACGTCCCGGATTCGGCAATGGGGCTTACGGGCCCACCCTCTCCCTTGATGCCGGCCAGCGCTTGAGCGGGATTATCGTTCGCCTCACTCCGAACGCGGTCGTCACCGGCCGCATTCTGGATGAAGACGGCGAGCCGCTAGCGGGCGTGAACGTGTCGTCCTGGCGCTACGCCCAGGGATCCCGCAAGAAAGAGCTTTGGCCCGGCGACGGCGGGGATAAGACGAACGACCTCAGCGAGTACCGTCTCTATGGCTTGTCTCCGGGCCGTTACTATATTCAAGCTACCCGCCCCTTGCCCTGGATGGAAGCGCAGAGCCAGGGGCGTTCCGCCGGCAAGGCGCCGGAAGCCTTCGCGCCCACCTATTATCCGGGAACCACGGACGTGAATAAGGCCGTCGCTGTCGAACTGAAGGCTGGCGCTCAGATTCATGGCATTGACTTCGCTTTTTTCAGAATTCACGCCGTTCACGTTCGAGGTCGCATGCAGTACCCAGCCGATGCGGGCCGGAGGCCGGTCATGCTCGCTCTCGCCCCCCGTGGCAGCGGCGTCTATGCCCGGTGGACTCTCCGGCGCCGCGCGGATATCGACGACCCGGATGGTAAGTTCGAGCTGACCAACATTGTTCCGGGATCTTACTCCCTGAGCGCGATCATGATGGATGGCAACCACGATATCACCGCACACCAGCGGCTTGATGTAGGAAGCAACGACATAGACAATTTGGTGCTCACCCTGGAAGCGGGAGACTCGCTGCCGGGATGCCTCGTTTTCGAAGGCCCGCCGCCCACGAACCTGGCGCAAATCGAAGTCGGCCTGCGCGACGCCAATGGGAACGGGATGCACTTCGGCCCCGCGTCCGGCAAGGCGAAAGAGGACGGAAGCTTCACGCTTGGAAATGTGGGCGCGGATTCCTACGAGGTTGTGGTTGGTGGCTTGCCAGAAGGCTACTATGTCGAGTCAGTCCGGATGGGCGATGCGGAAGTGAAAGAGTCCGGCATCGATGCCACGCATGATGCCGGCGGCCCGCTGGTCATTACGGTCTCGGCGGGAGCGGGCCAGATCGAGGGAGTGGCGCGCGACGCCAAACAGCAGCCTGCGCCCGGGGCGACCGTGCTGCTGGTGCCTGCATATAAAGATGTCACCACAGACCAATACGGCCGCTTCGTCCTCAAGAGCATCGAGCCTGGCGATTATAAGCTCTTTGCCTGGGAGCAGGAACCCGAAGATTACATGGACCCGGAGGTATTAAAGCCGGCTGAGGATCGCGCTCTTTCGGTCCACATTCGCGAGGCAGCCGGGAGCGCGCCGAGTTGAAGCTGATCCAGGCCAAGCCGTCCCCGCCAGTGCCATAATGGATCGGATCATCCCATGCCAGAACTAGTCCAATACACCGTGCAAGACGACGTTGCCATCGTCACCATAAACAATCCGCCCGTAAACGCTCTCAGCCCCGGCGTGCCCGAAGGCATCGACGCGAGCATCGCGCGCGCCGCCGCCGACCCGGCCGCGAAAGCCATCGTGCTGATCGGTGCGGGCAACACCTTTATCGCCGGCGCCGATATCAAGGTCTTCGGCACCATCCCGAACCGTGACGTTTCCATCGACAGTTCGCACCGCGTACACGCGCTTTTGCGCCGCATCGAAGACTGTCCCAAGCCGGTCGTTTGCGCCATCCATGGCACCGCGCTGGGCGGCGGTCTGGAGTTCGCCATGGCCTGCCACTATCGCGTGGCCGGGCCCAGCGCCAAGGTTGGTCAGCCCGAAGTGTTGCTCGGAATCATTCCCGGCGCCGGCGGAACGCAGCGTCTACCGCGCTTGTGCGGCGTGGCCACCGCCGTGGAACTCTGCACACTGGGCCAGCATATCGGCGCAAAGCGCGCGCTGGCCGAAGGCATCGTCGATCACATTGTGGATGGCGACCTGCTCGCGGGCGCCATCGCCTTCGCGCGCGCCAAGGCCGCCGCCGGTGAAGCGCGCAAAGTCCGCGAGCAGGAAACCAAAATCGCCGATTACGCCATCGCCGCCACCGTAATCGACTCGGCGCGCGCCAGCCTGAAGAAGACCGCCCGCGGCGCGCACGCGCCCTACGCTGCCGTCGACGCCATCGCGGCCGGTGTCCAGGGAGGCTTCGACGCCGGCTCCGCGCGCGAAATCGAGCTGTTCGCCGATTGCGTGCTCTCCGCCGAATCCCGCAACCTGATCCGCCTGTTCTTCGCCGAGCGTGAAGCCGCCAAAGTTCCCGGCGTCCCCAAAGACACCCCCACCACTGAAATACGCGCTGCGGCAGTGGTCGGCGCCGGCACCATGGGCGGCGGCATCGCCATGAATTACGCCAACGCCGGCATCCCCGTGCTGCTCAAGGAATCCGACCAGGCGGCCCTCGACCGCGGCCTCGCCACCATCCGCCGCAACTACGATATCTCCGCTTCCAAAGGCAAGATGACGCCCGAGCAGGTGGATCGCGTCATGTCCCTGATCCGCCCCACCCTCACCTACGACGGTTTTAACCAGGTCGATATCGTGGTCGAAGCCGTCTTCGAAAACCTGGATCTGAAGAAGTCCGTCTTCGCCGATCTCGGCCGCGTCACCAGGCCCGATTGCGTGCTGGCGTCCAACACTTCCACGCTGGATATCGATCAATTCGCGCAGTCGAGCGGCCGTCCGGCCAACGTCATCGGCCACCACTTCTTCAGCCCCGCCAACGTCATGAAGCTGATGGAAATCGTGCGCGGGCGCGAATCCAGTAACCAGACCATCGCCACGTCGCTGAAGCTCTCGAAGAAGCTGAACAAGGTGGGCGTAGTGGTGGGCAACTGTTTCGGCTTCGTCGCCAACCGCATGCTCGCTTACTACATGCGCGAAGGCTACCTGCTGCTGGAGGAAGGCGCCGGCGTCCCCCAAATCGATCAGGTGCTAACCAGCTTCGGCATGCCTGTGGGTCCCTTCGGCATGCAGGATATCGCGGGCATCGACGTCGGCGCGCGCATCCGCCAGTATATGCGCTCGATCGGCGCCAGCCGCGCCGAAGGGCCGGAATCGCCCGTGCCCGACTGGCTCTACGAAATGGGCCGCTTCGGCCAGAAGACCGGCGCGGGATGGTATCGTTATGAAGCCGGCAGCCGCACGCCGATTCCCGATTCGCTGATTGAAGAGCTGGCGGAGAAGGCCGCGGGCGAGCGCGGTATCACCCGGCAACCCGTCTCCGATGACGAGATTCTCTCGCGCATCATGGTGGCGCTGGCCAATGAAGGTGCCAACGTGCTCGACGAACACATCGCCATCCGTCCCGGCGATATTGATGTGATCTACGCATACGGTTTCGGCTACCCGCGGCATCGCGGCGGGCCCATGGCCTACGCCGATTCGCTCGGCCTGGCGCACGTGCTCGCCAAAGTGAATGAGTATCGCGCGCGCCTGGGCGATCACTGGCAGCCCGCGCCCTTGCTGGAGCGCCTGGCCGCGGCTGGCAAAGGATTCTACGACACGGCGGCCGCGGCCTCGGCCGGATAGGCGAAGCCTAGGCGTGCCCTCCGTGTGCCCTAAACCCGTCTTGGCTTACACCGTGACCTTCGAATTGATCCGGCTGCGCTTCCACTTCCGTGCCGTCGAATCGCTTTACGTTCCCCGAGGCAAAGCTGGCAACACCCTGCGCGGCGCGTTGGGCATGATGCTGCGCGAAACCGCCAGCCCCACGGAATACGCGGGCATCTTCGAGCCGAAAGCGGCTGGCGGACCCAGCGGCCTCGCCAATCCGCCGCGTCCCTTCGTGATCCGCGCCGCGCAGCTTGACGGCCGGACCTTCCTGCCGGGCGCGGCATTCCACTTCGACGTGCACCTGTTCGACCTTGCGAGCGACCGTCGGCCGCTATTCGTCGCAGCCTTCTCCCGCCTCGCCGAACAAGGCTTGGGACCTGGACGAGCCCGTATTGAACTGATCTCAATCGATCAGGAGAATATCGCGATCGACCTCGCGCCTCCGCCTGTTCACGCCGCCTCCATCCAAGTGCGATTCGTCACCCCGACCGAATTGAAGGGCGCCGTCCGCCCCGAATTCCCCATCCTCTTCGCCCGCCTCCGCGACCGCATCAGCACCCTGCGCGCCCTTTATGGATCCGGTCCCCTCGACATCGATTTCCGGGCCATGGGTGAACGCGCGGCCCGCGTAACCCTCTCGCGCTGCGAGCTCACCTGGCACGCGGCCGAACGCCGCTCCAGCCGCACCGGCCAAACCCATCCGCTCGGCGGCTTCACCGGACAAGCCGAGTATGATGGCGATCTGGGCGAGTTCCTGCCCTACCTGCACGCCAGCCAGTGGACCGGCGTCGGCCGCCAGACCGTCTGGGGAAAAGGAGAAATATGTTTCCAGCCCTGTTCTTCACCAAGACGCTCTTAACCGCCAGGACCTACACGCTCCCGCCGGACAAGCTGGCTAAAGCCATCGAATATGCGGCCGCCCGCAACCGGCTGCATTTCATCGCCGCCGCCTACGGCATCCTGGTGCTGGTCGCCCTGTTGGCCTGGGGCCTTGCCCCGCGCCTGCGGAACATCGCCGAATCCGCCACGCGGCGCCGCATTTTGCAGGCCTACATCTTCGCGCCGCTGCTGTTGCTGTCGATCGACGCGCTGGAACTACCGGTCTCCCTCTATGGTCACCACCTTTCGCTCAAGTTCGAGCAATCCATCCAAGGCTGGGGATCGTGGTTCTGGGACTGGACCAAGGGCGAGCTGCTCACCTTCGCCCTCGCCGGTATCGCCATCTGGGTGCTCTATGGCGCGATGCGCCGCAGCCCGCGCCGCTGGTGGTTCTACTTCTGGCTGGCGGCTGTGCCCATGGTGATGTTCCTGATGTTCATTGAGCCGGTAGCGGTCGAGCCGCTGTTCTTCAAATTCGAGCCCCTGGGCGTCACGCAGCCGGCGCTGGTCTCCGCGATCGGAAAAGTGACGGCGCGCGGCGGCCTGGAAATTCCGCCCGGCCGCATGTTCGAAATGAAGGCCAGCGAGAAACTGAAATCGCTGAATGCCTACGTCACCGGCATCGGCGCATCCAAGCGCGTGGTGGTCTGGGACAACACCATTCAGAAGATGGATACGGGCCAAACCCTTTTCGTGTTCGGCCATGAGATGGGACACTATGTGCTGGGGCATGTTTGGATCGGCATCGGCGCGGCCCTGCTAGGCATTCTGATCTTCCTGTTCCTGGCTTATCACGCGATGCGCTGGGCGCTCGCGCGTTACGGCGCCCGTTGGCAGATTCGCGGTGTCAGCGACTGGGCCTCCCTGCCTGTGCTGCTGCTGGCGCTGGCGATCTTCGGCTTCCTGTCCGAACCGGTGTCGAGTTCCTTCAGCCGCATGCTCGAGCACAACGCCGATATCTATGGACTGGAAGTGATCCACGGCCTGGTGCCCAATTCATCGCAAGAAGCCGCCGCCGCCTTTCAGATTCTCGGGGAGGTGTCGCTCGACGATCCCAATCCCAGCCCTTTCATCGAGTTCTGGCTCTACGATCACCCATCCATCGGCGAGCGCGTCCGGTTCGCGTCCGAGTACGATCCGTGGGGAACGGGACAAGCGCCGAAATACGTGCGCTGATAGTGACCTTTCGGCAAGCGTGCATGACGCCGGCCAGCCCGTCCTGTTAAGTTCAGTCAGTCGCTGAGGAGCGGCTGATCGTGAACCGCAAAAGCACACTATCCATTCCCGAACCTGTCGCACAACTGCAGCGCCAGTTGGGTCAGTTCCGTAGCACCAAGTCGCGGCGGACGAAGCTGCCAGAGTCACTTTGGCAGGCGGCGGTCGAACTCGCCCGCCAACACGGCGTGTACGCCGTAGCGCATCCACTACGTTTGGATTATATGGGGCTGAAGAAACGGCTCGGCGGAGTTCCCAGCCTCCGACGAAAGGCAGCCATGCCGGCATTCGTTGAACTGATAGCGCCGCATCCGGCGACGCTGGAGGACTGCGTCATCGAGTTCGAGTCCGCGGGCGGCGGCAAAATGCGCATCCACTGGAAGGCGGCCACACCGCCGGATTGGGCCGGCTTGCTGCGTGCCTGGCGGGATGCGGAAGGATGATCCAGATCACGGCGCAGATGCGCGTGTTGGTGGCCATCGAACCCGTCGATGGTCGCAAATATGGGCCGTCCACGAATATGCGGAGTTTCCTCCAAATAAGGAGGCCGAGATTCAAGCTCTGCTTCGTCGGAACCGGCCGTCCCTTGGTGTCGAGCTCCGCATAACGTAGCCTTTCAGATGGCCGCCAGGACTGGCGGCTTAGAGAGGACTATGTGAGTATTTCTGAACTTCTGACGCGACCCCATGCCATGAATCCTGGGCGTGCGGCTCCTTTTCTTGAAGGTTTTGTCGCCGAGTTGGCATCGGTCGGCTACACTTCATTGACGATCAGCGGCTACTTGAACTCAGCCATTCACTTCGGTGGGTGGGTAGAGGCCAGCGGCCTGAACTTCGCCGATATTGACGAAAAGATCCTCGCGGCGTTCCGGACACATCGCTGCGAATGTCCTGGAGGCCGCAGCCAGAAGTGTGTTTCACGAGCTTATACGGCACGTGTTCAGCGCTTCGCTTATTATCTGTCCCAACAAGGCGTGATCAGAGCGATGGCGAATTCGATCATCGAAGCCCCCGCACTCCTGTGCGCCTTCCGCGATTGGCTGCTGTGCCATCGGGGGCTGGCGCAGGTCACGGTAGCACGCCACGAACGCCTGATCACGCGAATGCTGCCCTCGCTCGGCACCGATACTGCTGGCTACAGCGCAGCCTCGGTGCGAAGCGTCATTCTGGATCAGATCCGCGGCTGTCGGCCCGCTCACGCCAAAACAATCGTGGGAGCACTCCGCGTCTATTTGCGATTCCTTGCAACGAGTGGCGCATGTCAACCTGGTCTCGACCATATGCTGCCAACCGTGGCGGAATGGAAGCTTTCATCACTGCCGAAGTATCTCGATGCTCATCAGGTGGATCGCCTCGTCGGTAACTGCAGCAAGGACGGGCCGCAAGGATTGCGGGACCGTGCAATCGTATTGTTGTTGCTTCGGCTCGGCCTCCGCGCGGGCGACATCGCCAACATGCGGCCAACCGATATCGACTGGCAGGATGCCACGCTGTTGGTTCGGGGAAAGGGGCGCAGGGATGTCCGTTTACCTCTACCACAGGATGCAGGAGACGCAGTTCTGGATTATATACAGCAGGTACGCCCGCAGGTGGCCATCGACCGAATCTTTCTGTGCTCAAAGGCGCCATACCGGCCCCTCCGATCTGGACCTATCGTCTCCGGCATCGTTCGCGCTGCGCTCCGGCGCGCGCGGATAGAGAATCCGCCATCCCATGGTGCGAATCTCCTTAGACACACACAGCAGCCACCGTGATGCTGCGCGCAGGCGCCACATTGGACGAGGTCGGAACCGTTCTGAGACACAAGTCGCCGGATACGACTGCGCATTACGCAAAGATCGACGTGGCGGCCCTTCAACAGATCGCGCAGCCCTGGCCGAAGGAGGGTGAAACATGCTGAGCGACGCTGTCAAACGCCACATTGAGCCTTATCGGAGCATGGGGTTCAAGTACAAGGTTCAGGAATACATCCTCTATAGTTTCGCCGCTTTTGCCGAAAGCCGGTCCGAGCATTTTATCCGCGCGGAGACGGTTTTGGAGTGGGCGGCAGATGCGCCGTCAATCCGCCGGCGCTATGATCGCCTATTCATCGTCCGCCGCCTAGCCTGTGCACTGAACGCTGAAGACGATCGTCATCAAATTCCGCCAGACGACGTTTTCGGTCGCGCACCAAAGAGTCGCCGGACCTGCCACATTTTCACTGAGGGTGAAACCCATCATCTTCTGTGAGCCGCCGCGCAGCTCTCATCGAGAAGATCGATACGGCCTGTTACGTTCACGGCCTTGTTGTCTCTCATTGTGGCCACCGGACTCCGTGTTTCGGAAGCGTTAAAACTACACCTCTCAGACATTACGCAAGAGGGTCTACTCATCCGTGCCACAAAGTTCCAAAAGAGCCGTCTTGTTCCTCTGCATGAGAGCGCCCGCTGGGGATTAAAGCAGTACCTCGCTATCCGCAAGCGGATCAGTACGACTTCTCCGAACGTCTTCGTTTCCGAGCGTGGTGCAGGGCTGCCCTACTCGGCGGTCAATGCAACCTTTCTATATGTGGCACGCTCAGCCGGCTTGCGGCCAGGTCCGGGGCAGGGCGGTTGCCGCATTCACGATGTGCGCCATACATTTGCGGTGAGATCGCTGGAACAGTGTTCAGGGGACCGGAAGGCTGTTGCGCGACATATTTCCGCGCTGAGTACCTATCTTGGGCACACTCACGTTTCCGACACCTACTGGTATTTGCAGGCCACGCCGAAACTCCTGAGTGACGTGGCGGCCGTGGCGGAAGCTTTGTATCGAGGGGGTGACCGATGACTCCTATTGGTCCCCATCTCACGGTATTCTTGCGCGAATACCTTCCCAGCCAGCGTGAAATGAGCGTACAGACTTCAGACACGTATTCCTACGCATTCCAACTATTGGTATGCTTTGCTGCGGACCGCCTGAAGACCACTCCGGCGGGGCTCTCGATCGAGCAACTCGATGCAACGCTCGTACTGGCGTTTCTTGAACACCTCGAGAAAACGCGCGGGAACTGCGCCAGGACACGGAACTCGAGGCTGGCCGCGATCAAGACGTTCTTCCGCTTTCTGGAATATCGGCTACCGTCCTGCCTGGAACAGGCCCGCCGGATTCGCGCCATTCCGGTAAAGAAGACAGACGAAGTAATCGTCGGATATCTTAATCGTGAAGAGATTCAGGCGTTGCTGGACGTTCCTGACCCGAGTTCGCGTTACGGGCTGCGCGACCGTGCGATGCTCCACTTAGCTTACGCAGGTGGGCTGCGCGTGTCGGAGTTGGTCGGATTACATCTGACCGATCTGGTTCTCCACCCTCAGCCCACCATTCACGTGATGGGTAAAGGCCGTCGTGAGAGGGTGTTGCCCCTGTGGAAGGAGACAGCGAAGGCGCTTCGCGACTGGCTCAAGGTACGTGGTGAGCCGAAAAGCACGGCTCTGTTCCCTAACGCTCGGGGCGATGGTATGACCAGGTCGGGGTTTGAATACATTCTTGAAAAACACATTCAAACGGCCAGCGCAAAACAACCTTCTTTAGCGAATAAGCAGGTTTCGCCTCACAGTATGAGGCACTCGTGTGCCATGCACACTCTCCAGGCAACCGGCGACATTCGAAAGGTTGCTCTCTGGCTCGGTCACGCAAGCCTCCAAAGCACGGAAGTCTACCTCCGAGCCGATCCTACGGAAAAACTTGAGGCTATGGCGTCTCTGTCTCCGCCGACCTTACGACGCGGTCAATTCCGGCCGCCGGATAAATTGCTCGCCCTGCTCCGATCTAAGGGGTAGGCCCGTTATGCGCTGTCCAAATCCTGCCAAGTGACCGGTATTTGCAGGCCGGCACCGCTTTACTCCGCATATTCGTGGACGGCGCATATTTGCGATTTTGCGGTGCACCGCAAAATCGCAAGGGCATTGACTCCTTGGCACGGCTTTGCCAGGAGAAACTCGCCGAAGATCCATTCTCCGGATGCGTGTTCGTGTTTCGCAGCCGCCGGGGAACGGCCATTCGCCTACTCAGCTATGACGGCCAGGGATACTGGCTGGCGCAAAAGCGGTTCTCCCAGGGGAAGATTCGTATGGTGGCCGGAATCCGACGCGGCCGCCAAACCGCTGGAAGCCTACGAGGCGCAGTAGTTGATGGCGGCCGGGGACCTGTCGCGTGTGCGGGCGGCGCCGATGTGGCGGCGGCTGAACCCGATTAAGTAGGGAGACAAAAAACATCCCTACCCCCTTGCGCACAAGGCCGTGTATCGCCTCAACTCGGTGGACGCGGTGATGCAATGGGAGGCGGCGGGATGCATTCCGATAATAAGCGCTTAATCTCTGAAACAATGCTGGAAGCCCTGATGGCACAGCATCCCGTGCCGATCCTGGGCTTTCACGTGGACAACGGACGGAGTACTAACCACATGGTGGCGAAACTGCTTGGCGACTCACTGGTGGAGTTCACCAAATCTCGGGCTTACCAGTCGTGCGACAACGCGCTGGTGGAAGGCAAGAATGGGGCCATCATCCGCAAGCACATTGGATACGGGCATATCGCCCCGGAGCACGCCGTCCGTATTCGGGAGTTCTACGTCCGCTATTTGAATCCGTACCTGAACTATCACCGGCCGTGTGGGTTTGCCACCGTCACGGTGGACACGAAAGGAAAGCGCCGCCGCAAGTATCCGCTGGCGAACTATGCTACGCCCTACGAGAAGTTGAAGCCCCTCCGGGAAGGCGGGGCAGTACTCCGGCCGGAGCTGAGTTGGGAGGCTTTGGAACAAATCACCAAATCCGCCAGCGACACGGAGTTTGCCGAGCGCATGCGGCGCGCCAAGATCGACCTGCTGCGGCAGTGCAAAATGGAGTCGCCAGTGCCGCCGCGGTGGGAGGTTGGAAGATGAGTCCACCAGCGCAGCTCTTCGCTGCGTGCCGCGCTGGGGTCAATAAGGAAGTGGAACATTTTTTAAGGTGGGGCTCCGCCCCTAAACCCGGGCCGGTTGGACTGCCGCCTACGGCGCCGGCCCCAACCGGTGCAGTGCGGAACGGACGGCCCAAACCGGGCCCAGAACGCCTGATCCGGTGACCGGGAGGAGTGGTGGGGGAACGTAGTGAAGATTCGAGTCCTGGATGCAGCAACCAAAATCAATGCTTCACCGCGAGTCGCTCTTTGGACGCTTTGTCCAGGGCCGACCGGGCGCTCGCAGCGTCGGGGAAGTGAGGATCGTCGTTGAGTGCCAACTGCAAGGATCGTCGGGCGAGTTCGGGGCGGCCGTCGGCCAGATACGCCATCCCGAGATGGTATTGATAGAGAGGGTTGCGGGGGGCCTTCTTCGCGGATTCGGTCAATTGTGCCACTGCTGCATCCGTTGATCCTAGCCTATAGTAGGCCCATCCAAGCGTATCGGTTGTTGCGGGAGATTCCGGCATCTTCTGCTTGGCTACTTGGGCCAGCGAAACCGCGACATTGACGTCGCCGCCGTGATCGAGGTAAAGGCTGGCCAAATGGTTCGCAACCACGGGCGAGCCAGGGTCCACCTGGCGTGCTTTTTCACAGAGCTTCTTGGCCTCCTCCCAATTCCCTTCCCTTTCGTATTCGGTTGCCAAGGCGAGGTAATTGATCAAGCCGCTCGGGTTGGATTCGATAGCGGCGCGGAAGTGGGTCTTGGCCTGCTCTACCGCACCCCGGGCCAGATCGATGTTGGCCAGTAGGGCGTAGGCATCCTTCGCTTTCGGATCGTTCGCGAGTGCCTGCTTCACGTTAGCTTCCGCCTTATCCAGGTCTTTCAGATTCAGGTAGGCCACCCCCAATAACACGTGCAGGCCGGGATTTTGCGGGTACTCTTCGACCAGTTTGGAAATCCGCGGCACGGCTGCCTGAACTTTTCCCTGCCGCAAGTAAAGACCCAACAGCGTGGCGACCGCCGGAAGATTGGCGCCATCGCGTTTGAGGGCCTCCTCTAACTTTGCTTCCGCCTGCGGCAGGTCTCCTTTGGAAATCAGGGCGCGCGCCTCCGTTACGTATGCCGACACCAGATCCGGATTGGCCTTCAAGGCGCTGCCGGCCAGTTGCAGGGCTTCATCGTAATTGCCGCCGTTTGCATCGAGATGGGCCAGCGCCGCCGTGGCGTCGGAGACCCGCGGAGCTAATGCACGGGCTTGTGCCAGAGAGGCTTTGGCGATATCGGTAGAACCGAGGGCCATCTGGGCGCTACCGAGGAGGTAATAACAGCGTGCGCAGTTCGGATCGGACTTGATCGCTGCCTGCAAGGCGGTCGCGGCTTCCTGGTACTTTCCGTTTGCCATGAGCATCCGGCCATTCGATAAAAGAGCTTGCGGATCGGAAGGATTCCGGCTGAGGACTTCCTGATTGAGAGCCCGAGCCTCATCCATGCGTTTCAGGTCAAGCAGGACTTCTATCAGATTCGCCTTAACCACTGCGTCCTTGGGTTTCGAAGCCAGCAGCGACTGGAACTCGGCAACCGCCTTAACCTTCTCTCCCCTGGATGAGTAGAACAGTCCGAGGGCTTGGTAGGCCTTAGGATCATCCGGTACCAGGGTTTTCAGTTCGGTATAGACCTTTTCCGCATCGATGATACGATCCGTCGCCACCAGGATGCGGGCCAGGAAGAGGCGGGGCAGTACTGCGTGGGGATCCAGAGCTGCGGCGGTGCGCATTTCCGCCTCGGCATCCGCCATTTTGTGCTGCGAGAACCAGAATTGGCCCAACGACAGGTGGGCCTGCGCGGACCGCGGATTGACCTCGACGGCCTTTTTGTACGCTGCTTCCCCCTCCGCGGTCTGGCCGGCGGCCATGTACGTTGCCCCCAGTGCGGCGTAGCCCTCGACCTGCTGCGGATCGGCGGTAACGGCCTTTTGAAGTTCCTGAATGGCATTCTGCCGGTCGTGCGTAAGGATGTACTTCTGTCCCAGAATGGCGTGCGCGCGGGCATTGTTGGGCTTGACTTTGAGAGCCTCCTGTGCCGCCGCCTGGGCTTCGTCATACTGGTGGCGCGCCAGCAGCACGCCTGCCAGTTCCAATTGGGCGTCCGCATTCTTTGGCTCCAGGTTCACCGTTTCGGTTAACTCATGGAAAGCTGCCTCGGAGTTGCCCAGTCTGAGACAGGCGCGGGCCAAGTGCCAGTGGGCTGCGGCGAACCTGGGATCGATCTGGATGGCATTGCGGAATTGGATCACCGCCTCCTGGTACTTTCCGCCCTGATAGTACTTGTCGCCGCTAGTCAAGTACGCACTCTTTTCTTTGTTCGGGTCGCTGGAACAGCCACTCAGCAACAGCACGATAACGAGACTAATCAAATGCAACCGATTGATTCTAAATGTTTTGAGCATAACCAAAATCGCCCGCATATCCAATCTCGTATCCTTATTATTTTGTGCTGTCAGTTTCTATTATGATATCACGGAGCGCTTGGAGCGCGCCGGTTCCGGGTGCCCTGGGAGTACTTGTGGTTTTCCTTCTAAGAGTATGGAACTGTTTGACCTTCGGTCCTATTGCCGTCCGGACGCAGGACCATCATAATCATAGAGTGCTTGATCGGGCCGCACGGGCTCTCCAAGATTGAGCCAAAGGAATACAATGACGAAACGAGTCCTTTTCTTAAGCATTGCCGGCCTAATGGCATTTGCGTCCGGCGGCTACGCGCAATATACGATGGACCTCACGGGTGTGGGCGATGGGGCTAACGCGGATGGCGTGTACGTCAGCCCGTATGCCGGCTCGATCTGGACTGGCGCATATACAGGCGGTAGCGCTCCAACGACTACACCGGTCTTCAGCGGGGCCGTTATTTGCGACGACTTTACCGATGAGTCTTATGTGGGCGATATCTGGAACGCGTCCGCGACGAATGCGGGCGCTTTGAACGGAACAGAATTGTTCACGACGTCGGACACGACCTATACGGTGCAGCAGAATTACGATGCAGTCGCTTGGCTTGCGAACCAACTGCTGCTGCCCGCAAATGTCTATAGTGGAACCGCCCAAACCAACATTTCGTTCGCTATCTGGGATATCATGGACGGCCAGAAGACGGACCCAGACGGTGGGGCGACGGGCTTGATAACGTCAGCCTTCGCGGCTGTCACAAGCGGATACGTAGGAACCAATGTGGATGTGTTCACGCCTGCACCGAAACAGGCCGCGGGATCGAACGTATCCCAGGAATTCCTGGTGGTGAACGGACCTACGGTCCCCGCCCCAGAGCCGGCTTCGGCAGCTGTTCTGGGCTTTGATCTACTGTCCGCACTAGGTATTGTTTTTCTCGTTCGCCGTTACCGGGTTCGAGCATAGGTATTGTTCGCGGTCGGACCTCCTCTCTGCTGCGCTGGCCCAGAGACCAATGTGGCCATCTGTTCTAAGACGGCTGTACGCTAGAAGACATTGGATCTGGGCTACGTTTTTTGATACCCGCTTGGCTCTGATCTACCATACACAACTGGCAATTGTTTTTCTCTTGAGTTCCGCAGACTTTCTCCACTCCTCTGGAATTGGCACGACCGCCAACGCGCTGAAAGATGCAAAATCTGTTCCACACTCATCTTGTTGCTGGTCCTGCAATTGCAGTTCAGGCCCCCTTGAGCCTGCCGCGGCTGATCGCATTATTGGAGACAGCGGTTGTTCGCTTAGAGACTTCTGTGGCGCTGGCTGGAGTAGCCTTCGAGCCACCTGTGGAACTTACAGAACGGATCCGCCGCGGTTTACCTGGGAGGCGTCGTGATCCACTTCTCCGAACCTGCTTGGAATTCCGGGTCGGTAATACCGCGGGTCTCGTTGGATTCAATGCTGGCAGCAGGCGGTATCGGCTAGTTTGGACACCAATGACCTGGGACGATTTGTGAAACAGACGCGGCCTTCACGAATTTACCGTCTCAGCGCGAGAGCTCGAACTGGACGCCTTCCGTTTCTTGTAATGCGGTCAGGATGCTGGAAAGATTCGCGGCGGAGGGGCTGCCCTTTGGCCCCAGCATCCGCATCAGGCTCTTGGCCGGGATGTGTGTGTGCGTTTCTCAAGGTTCTGAAATCCGACCGTCGCGTTGACATAGTCGCGTAGGACAGCTTTGCCCGTCGCAAAGTCGCCGTTGATACGCATTTCGGCGCGAGGTACAGCGGAACGCCGATAAGATGCTGGCCACGTTTAGCCTTGGACGGCGCGGGAATCGCGTCCCCGCGGGCGATGCGGCCCGCAATGGCCTCAGCCAGGCAGTCCGCCGCTTGCGCCAGCGTGTCCTCAAGGTCGTCTCCGCTGGTGAGCGCTTCGGGAAGATCCGGGAACCGCACATGTAATCCCTTGCCGTTGGCCTCGGGTAAGAAGGTTGCAGGATAACTTGCGTTAAACATTAGAGGTCTGCCTTTGAATCCCCAACTGCTGGCACATGTCGGCCAGCAGACCGGGGCCAAGTTCTTTCTTAAGATCCTTCACAATCGTGTGTCGCTCACCGAGATAAAGTGTACCGAGGCTCCCGACGCCGCGCTCGGGATTCCAGCGGTAAGCGAGTAGTCTTCGGTTTCGCGATGGCCTTCACGTTGCGCAGGGGTTCGCTGCCCTTCACCTTCAATTGTCGAACAGTTCTGTTCGATTTTCAAGGATGCCCGGACCAGCATCCAACATTCCGCGAGACGAAGCTCATGTGACAATAGTAACTTGTGGTTCTGCTCCAGAACGTATCTAAACTCTACAAGCTGTACCGCCGTCCCGCCGACCGCTTGCGTGAGGCCCTTCCCTTCAGCAAGCGAACGTTCCACACCGACTTCTGGGCGCTACGCGATATCGGCTTCCAGGTGGAAAAGGGCGAGACGCTGGCGCTGGTAGGGCCGAACGGGTCCGGCAAGAGCACCCTGCTCCAGATCGTCGCCGGCATCCTGCAGCCCACGAGGGGGCGCGTGGTCACGCGCGGACGCATCGCCGCCCTGCTGGAGCTGGGCGCGGGATTCAACCCCGAATTCAGCGGCCGCGAGAACGTCTTCCTCAACGGCGAAATCATGGGCCTGAGCCGCGCAGAAATCGAGCGCGCCATGCCTTCCATCGAGGCTTTCGCGGAGATCGGCGAGTTCATCGCGCGCCCCGTCAAAGAGTATTCCAGCGGCATGTATGTGCGCCTGGCGTTCGCCACCGCCATCCACGTGGATCCCGAAATTCTGATCGTCGACGAAGCCCTGGCAGTGGGAGACGCGGTTTTCGCCAATCGGTGCGTGCGCAAGTTCGAGGAACTGCGCGAACGCAAAATCACAGTGCTGTTCGTCTCGCACGACCTGGGCCTGGTGAAGCAGCTTTCCCATCGCGCCATTCTGCTGCTCAATGGCCGCATGGAAGCGCAAGGCGCGCCCAGCGACGTGATCAACCGCTATATCGGCCTGGTGCTCGAAAAGCAGCAGTCGACGCAGGAGAAGCGACAGCGCTTCGAGGCCAGTTACCGCCACGGCGACGGCGTCAGCGAAATCCTAAGCGCGGACCTGCTGAACGCCGCAGGCCAGCCCGCGACCTCTGTGGCCGGCGGCGAAACCGTCACCGTACGCGTGCGCAGCCGCTTTCACCACCCGGCCTGCGATCCCATGGTGGGCATCCTGATCCGCAACCGCATCGGCATGGATGTCTACGGCACCAACACACGCATTGAGAAAGAATACCTGGGCAGCTATCAGCCGGGCGACGAACTGGAGGTTGATTTCCACTTCGCCTGCTGGCTCACCCCGCAACAGTACACCCTCACGGTGGCGACCCAAGGCCCCGACGGCTCGAGCCACGACTGGCTGGACGACGTGATCCCTTTCGACGTGGTGGATACGCGCATGGCGGCGGGCGTGGCGAATCTGCGGGCGGAGATCGCATGGCGCGCGTCACGGTGAAGGTGCATCCGCGCGCCCGGCGCACGCGCGTGGCCGGCCGCATGGGCGATACGTGGAAGCTGGATCTGGCGGCGCCGCCGGTGGATGGCAAAGCCAACGAGGCGTGCATCCGCTTCTTCGCGGACCTGGCCGGCGTGCCCCAATCGCGCGTGCGGATCGTGTTAGGCTTGTCCAACCGGACAAAAGTAATCGAGATAGAGGGAGCTTCGCAAGAGTCGCTGGAAAGCCGGCTGAGCCCCTTGCCGAACACTCGCTAACACCATGATCTACGCCGTAGTCTTGTCGATAATTGTGGCGGTACTGCTGGGCACCGCGGTGGTGCGCTCGCTGACCGTCAAGAACCAGGCCGATTTCCTGGTGGCCGGCCGCAAGCTCACCTGGCCTGTGTTGGTCTTTACTTTGCTCTCCTCGTGGATCGGCGCGGGCAGCCTCTTCGCAGGCGGCGAAAACGCATATCGCAACGGTTTCTCGGCGCTCTGGCAGCCCGCCGGCGGCTGGTTTGGGCTGGTCCTGATCGCCGTCATCGCCGGCCGCGCGCGCCGTTTCGCGCAGTTCACCGTGCCGGATCTTCTCGAAACCCGCTACAACACCACCGCGCGCGTGCTGGCCACCATCGCCATCGTGATTTCCTACACCGTGATCACCAGCTATCAGTTCAAGGGCGGCGGCGACATCCTGCACCTGATCTTTCCCGCGCTCGACCAGAAGACCGGCATGAACATCATCGCGGCCTTTGTGATCACGTTCACGGCGCTGGCCGGAATGGCCTCGGTAGCCTACCTGGACCTGATCATCGGGCTGCTGGTCACTATCATCGCCCTCATCTCGCTGCCGCTGCTGCTCGAGCGCACCGGCGGCTGGCCGGCCGTCCACGCCGCGTTACCCGCCGATCACTTCACCGTGTTCGGACCGCTCGGCTGGGTACACTGCCTCGGATATCTGCTGCCGACGCTGCTGCTGCTGATCGGCAATCAGGGCATGTATCAGAAGTTTTTCTCCGCGCGCTCGGAACGCGACGCGCGCTGGGCGGTCTTCGGATGGATCGCCGGCACCCTGGTCCTCGAAACCGTCATCATCACCATCGCGGTCATCGGCAGTTCGACGCTGCACACCGACCGTCCGCGCGAAATCATCCCACTAACCGCGCGCATGCGCTTGCCGGAGGTGGTGGGCGCAATCCTGTTGGGCGGTGTCTTTGCCAAGGTGATTTCCACCGCCAACAATTACCTGTTCTCGCCCGCCAGCAACCTGATTCACGACGTCTACAAGCGCTTCATCGATCCACAGGCCAGCGAACGACGCACCCTGATCGTATCGCGGCTGCTGGTGATCGCGCTGGGCGCATTCGCGCTGTTGCAGGCCGCCTACTTCGAGTCGATCCTGAAGGCCGCCCTCTATGCTTACACGGTGTACGGCGCGGCCGTCACGCCCTCGGTGATGGCGGTATTCTTTTGGAAGCGGGCCAACAAGGCGGGGGCCATCAGCTCGATCATTTTGGGAACTGTAATCACGGTGGCCTGGCAAATTCTGGACATACAATGGCTGGACGCAGTCTATCCCGCGCTGGGCGTTTCGGTGCTCGCGCTATTGGTAGTCAGCCTGGCGACGGCGCCGCCTACCCGCGCCAATCTGGAGCCTTTTGAAAAATGAACATCGCGGCCATACAGGAAGAACTGCACAAGCAGAAGCTGGACGGGTGGCTGTTCTTCGACCACCATCGGCGCGATCCGCTAGCATATCGCGTCCTCGGTTTTCAGCCGGCATCGCACGTTACGCGGCGCTGGTATTACTGGATTCCGGCGGTGGGTGAGCCGCGCGGCCTGGTGCATCGCATCGAGTCCGGCAGGCTGGACGCTCTCCCCGGCGATAAGGTCCGCTACTCGAGCTGGAGCGAGCAGACCGGCGGCGTGCGTGGGCTGGTTGGCGGCGCGCGGCGCGTGGCCATGCAATATTCGCCGATGTGCGCCATCCCTTACGTGGCCATGGTGGACGCGGGCACGGTGGAACTGGTGCGCAGCCTGGGCGTGGAAGTGGTGAGCTCCGCCGAACTGATCCAGCACTTCGAAGCGCGCTGGAGCGCAGAGGCGCTCGAATCGCACCTGGAGGCCGGTCGCCGCGTGGACCGTGTGCGTGCGCAGGCCTTCGAGATGGTCCGCGAGATCACTCGCGGCGGCGGCGTGACGCAGGAATTCGCGGTCGCGCAATTCGTGCGCGAGGGTTTCGCCAAAGCCGGCCTGTTCGCAGAGGATGGGCCCATTGTGGGCGTGAACGCCAACGCTGCGAATCCGCATTACGAGCCGACCGCCGAGGTCACGTCCGAGATTCGCTCGGGCGACCTGGTGTTGCTCGACATGTGGGCCAAGCTCGAGCGGCCCGGCGCAGTCTACTACGACATTACATGGACCGGCTTCTGCGGGGACCACCCTAGCGATGAAATGTTGAAGGTGTACGGCGTGGTCAGCGGCGCGCGCGACGCTGCCATCGCGAAAGTCAAGGATACGGTGGCGGCAGGCCGTGAGTTGCGCGGCTTCGAAGTGGACGACGCGGCGCGTGGATACATCTCCAGCCGAGGTTATGGCGACTATTTCGTGCATCGGACGGGCCATTCGATCGGCGAGGAAGTGCACGGCAACGGCGCCAATATGGACAACCTGGAAACGCACGACGAGCGGCGGGTGGTGCCGTGGACCTGCTTTTCGATTGAGCCGGGCGTTTATTTGAAAGACTTCGGGATACGGTCGGAGGTGAATATGTTTGTGGGGGAGACGGAGGCGCGGGTGACGGGGGAGATGCAGAAGGAGTTAGTCATTCTGTAAGTGCAGAGGCGTGTTGCGCGTCACCGAAGCTAGCCTGCCGCCGATTATGACTCCGGTCGGGCGGCCACGATCGGCCGCCCCACTAAGTAATTGGACCTCCATTATTCTATAAAGAACTATCTGTAAGATGTACTAGAACTAGTGACCTCTTAATAAGTCATGGCTGTCAGGCCGCCTGCCGGTCCGGGGGAACTTGCCCAGGCGAACCCGCCCCCGAAGGCGATGAGCGCCGCGCCAGGCACAGTCAGGCCGGGAACCTCGTAAACACCGGGCCCGCAGTGCACACTAACGAAATACACCTGGTTGGGAACAAGGAGTTCCTGCCGCGCCACGAGGACGACCCCATCCGGAGCAGACACGGCTAATCCGCTGATGCCGCCGGCTTGCGCCACGCCGCTATCCGCGGCATCGTTCAATTGTAAAGTAGCCAGGGTCACGTTGCTGGTTCCACCGTTGAATTCGTATTCGTAAAGGACGCCGGTTTGGGCTTCGCCCGCAATCTGTGCGTTTCCGGACCCGTACCACGCCCCTGGCGACAGTGTCGGTTGACTGTATGGGCTCTCCCACACGGACGCGCCAGTGTGCCCGTAGAACCACACATTAGCGGCGCCGGCAGGACCCGACGTGGACAACATCATGCCACCCAGACTATAAGCCTCGTTGATTTGGGTGATTGGAAAGCCGTCGGGGGTGGCGACGGTATTTACGATATCCAGAGTTCCCATCTGGATGATGGACGCCACTCCCCCTGCCACGGCCCACACGTTGCGCCCGGAAACGGATGAATCGAGCGCCAGGGCAGTAGGCAAACCGTTAGCGAACGCGATACTATCCACGGGAGCGTTTCCATTGTTGGCGATAATCTGTTGCGCATTAACCTTATTCAGCTGAGCGCTTTGCGATCCACCTACCAGCCAAAGAGTTCCCGTCGGCTCGTCATACGCCATAAACTGGGTGCCAAGTATCGACTGGCTGGCGACTACCGCTCCGGTGGCGGGATTGACAGCGGTGACCATGTCGGAGCTGGCTACCCACAAATAGCTTCCATCGAACACCATCGGGCCAGCGTTCGGGATCGAAATGTTAAATGCCACCTGTGCTTTGAGAGCTAACTGGGCGGAGAAGTAGGCGCACGCCGCCGGGGAAGTATTCTGGGGCGCGAACGCGGAAGTCTGGGCTGCTAAAGAACATGCAGCCGATACGGCGAGTAATGGTAGGCGTTTCACGAATTCTTGTCCTTTTGCTCGTCAAATATTCTATTACCTTCTAATAGCTACAGATAGTATAGAACTATTAGAACTTCATGGTGGGGTTGGATTTGGCCGAAACCGGGGTAAAAGCGCCTCATTTTATACAGATGGATCCCGGTGAACCAGTCCCGGGGCGAAGGCTGGGATGCATACCGCGATGTATTCAGCGCCGCCGGGCTCAGGCGTGCTGTAGCGGACCCACTCGCCGCGGTGGGTGGCGACGGCTTGGCCAGCCTTCACATCAAGGCTCCCGGCCCTGGTCTCGACGCGAACCAGGCCCCGAAGGACCACGGTGTACTCATCGAATTCGGGCGTTTGGCCTGGTTCACTCCAGCCCTCGGGACTCTCCATGCGCGCGATGCTCACAGCTTCAGTCGCCGAGTTGACGCGGCCCACGTACTCCGCAATCCGTTTGGGAAGATTGCCGGCTGCCGCAACGATAGTTGGCTTTTCGATCAGGTCGGGCATGGATATTCTTAATATCTTACATTGCCGGACAGGGCGCATGCCTTATTAATGCCGGATGGACGCCGTCCGAACCGGCGCTGCCGGCAAACTCGAATGACGAAAGCTGATTAAGAAGGAACGGGCCCCGGAACTCTCCCGCACGTGCGTGCGAAGAATCCCTCCGATCCATCGAGTGATCTCATAGCCCCGCCAAAACCAGTTGTTGCGGAGCAGATCGTTGCGCAGGCTGAGGATCTCGCGCCGCGCAAAAAGCTGTACGTTGCCACCGTGTTCCGGCACAGGCGAGTCATCGCTGGATTCGGTCGAGAGGCGTGGCGAGTGGCAATCATTGAGCTCAACCACCGTGAGTCCCGTATCGGTAGTCATCGCGTCCCCCGTGGCATTCTCAGTGACTCTAGGAACGTTCGCGCGCGCGCTCCAGTCCAGCGTATTCGTACAACCCGTAAACGCCAGGTCGTAGGCCACTTTGTCGCGTTCCCGATCCACATCGGGCGCGATCCTGTGCGCAAAAGGCCGGCCCGGGCGCAAATAGCCGAAATCCACGTCGTGGGTGGCGGCGCCGATCCACACTTCCTGGCCCTTCCATTCGCCCTCCTGCTGCCACAAACGGATATGGTGACGTTTGGAAACGTCGTTCAGGCTCTTTTCCATGGACATATCGGCCGGCTCCCCATTGAGCAACAGAGAGGACATGGGCGCGGAATCGAATCCCCGTCGCAGGCCAACCGCCCGCAGCCAGCGCACGCGGCGGCCAAAGGTCAAGGGGCGGGGCACGGACCAGCCGGCGGCGGCGAACGCGCGGGCAATCCGATCGCGAGATCCGACGATCATCACATTCGTAAGATCCGACGGACGCTCGGGTGCGGTAGTGTACGTACGGGTCGGCAGGGAAGCCAACAGGCGGTGCAGGTCTTCGCGGTCCGCTTCGCGCTCAGGCTGGGTCTCGCCATCGGGGACTGCGCCGCTGGCGGGCCCTTCAGCGGCGGAAGCCAGAAACAGGGGTTCGGTCAGCGCCAGCGTGAGTTCGGCGCCCGCGGGCAAATAAATCTCCGGCTCAGGAAGATTGATGACCGCGGCTTTGACGATCACTTCGGCGAGCCTGGCGTGCAGCTCGCAGCGAAACAGCAGATCCCGGACATAGCCACTGATACGGTAGGAGCCACTGTCGGTCGCCCGGACGCCGTGTATCCTGCCATCGCGGGTGACGCGCTCGCGGGCGTTGTCCACTTCCGCTACGCGCGCCGCAAGCGAAACAGGATCGCCTCCCGGCATGGCCACCCGGTTGAATTCCAGGTCGAGTGAGGCTGTTTCATGGGGGATACCAAGTCCCACGCGCACGACCCTCTTGACGCTTCCGGATACTACGCTCCCGGCCGGCATGAGGGTCTGGCCATCCTCCATTACAGGAGCGATCAGAACGGCACTGACCGGCGTGCCCGCCTTGCTCGCGTACGAGCCGACTGTGTTTGTCAGCCGGATATGGACTTCGGTTCCAGCCGGCGCTTGCCGGATCGCAGACGCGTGAAACGATAACAAGAGCAACGGGAGCAAGAGCATGCGCTATGAGGCCGGGCTTTCCGCGATTAACCGATCGCCGAGTTGGCAGGCGCTGGCTTCAAGTCCCCTCTGGTAGGTCGAGTATAACTGCTCGAATACGCCATTCCACATTCTGGAGCAACAGAATATACGGGCCGCGGCGCCCATCCGTTGGCGGAGCGGTTCACTGTTCATCAGTCGCAGAACACTGTCCGTGAACGAATCCAAATCTGGCGCATGAAAGCCCGTGACACCGTGCCGTATGCCGATGCGGGCGCCAGTCTGAGGGCTCACCACCACCGGGACGCCCGAAGCCATGGCCTCGAGCAGCACCAGACCAAACGTCTCGGTGCGGGAAGGAAACACAAACACATCCATATTGGCGAACGCTTCCGCCAGCGCCTCTCCGCGGAGAATGCCCGGCGTCTCCCCGAACTCGATGTTCTGGCGGAGCCAATCCTTTTCGCTTCCTTCACCGATCAGGGTGAAACGGAAGTCGCGCGCGCCCCGGTGAAGAAGGCTTTTCTCCAAGCCGGCGAACAGGAGCACATTCTTCTCCGGAGTCAGGCGGCCAACATAGCCGATCGAAAACGTGCGATCCCGGCGACGGCGCCGTTGCGGAGAATAGGCATCGGTATCGACGCCGTGGGCCATAAGGAATGCGGGTTTGCCGGTGCGCTCCTGCAGCAGACGGACCGTCGCTTCATTGGGCGCAAGCACGAAGCGGGCCAAGCCATAGAAGCGCATGCACGCGCGCAGGCTCTGCCGTTCGGCAGCGAGGGAGATGCACTCGCGCCAGGTATCCGGCAAAAATGAAAAGAGCTT